>Ga0180433_10002379_pt1 | contig 29148 bp, 36 predicted proteins | sample SS_ome_8_FD_132980 | JGI IMG/M metagenome (GOLD analysis project Ga0180433, IMG submission 132980) | Hypersaline lake sediment archaeal communities from the Salton Sea, California, USA - SS_1_D_1 metaG | ecosystem: Environmental > Aquatic > Non-marine Saline and Alkaline > Hypersaline >... | reverse complement strand
GTCCATCGGTTTCTCAAAAGTGGGTGGGGGGAAGTACAAAAAAGTCGCACTATTCTGAAAAAATTTTTTAGAATAGTATGACTTTTTTGCACATTTTTTTTTCGGGAGCTAAGGATCAATCTCTACCAATCCCAGGATGACCATCCTGTTTTCTCAGCAATATGATAGGATGATTGATCCTTAGCTCCCGAAAAAAAAATGTGCAAAAAAGTCATACTATTCTAAAAAATTTTTTCAGAATAGTGCGACTTTTTTGTACTTCCCCCCACCCACTTTTGAGAAACCGATGGACACTTTTCAGTGAAATTTCAGTTTTCCAGAAATCTGAAATTTCATTTTTTTGGGTTTTTATGAACAAACATCATATATAATATTTGTTAAAAACTTTTTTTACAACAGCGGCTACACATCATGTCATTGGATAATAATAAACTTAATTACTTTCTCTTTTTCTACGCTATTGAATGTTATCTTAGATCCGTCCGGAGATCAAGTGACAAAGCTGGTTGTTATCAAAATCAATTTGAATTAATTGTAGATGATGACGTTTTGGCAGATTCTTTTGATATTGGTTATAATTACATTAGAATGCACTCGAGTGATTTCAAAAAACTTGTGCGTACATCCAATGAATATTTAAAAGAGTACATTGAACCCACGGATCCACGCGAGCATAATTGGGAAGCTACCGAAGAAGTTATTTTAACCAAAGCAATAAGAACAGATGACAAGTTTACTGTGGAATTTTTTTATCCTGCACGTGCGGATGCAAAGAAACGCGTATGTTTTTATCATTATTTTAACTGTAATACACCAAAGATTATCAAGTGTTCCAGTGCGTTTCCAGAGCGTTGCCTTTCATTTTGCCCGCTAGTCATGTGTAACGCGCATACACAAGCTTATGTGTGTCCAATATGCGGAGAAAAAAATTAAAAATCAAATCTATTTAATTTCTTTTGTTCTGTTTCAAAGATTTTTTTTGCATTGAAACGTTGGTACCAATTATCACAAATCTTATTTTCACACAAGATATCCTCATATGGCATCCCCTTTTGGCATTTAACGCAAATTTCCTGGCAATCTCTCATATTTTTCTCGGCAACATCCACAGCGTCTTTGTATTCATCATAGTGAGTAATCTCTTTACACTCTGGTTTACCACAGGTTGGCTCGTAAGTCCCATCGTGTCTCTTTTTAGCCACCGCGTGACATTCAAAACATCTAGGAAGTTTTGTAATAAACGCTGTAATTTTACCTGGTCCTGCTTTTCGAATTGTTTGTATTCTTCGTTTCATATGAGGTCCCTCAAAGAGTAACTTGTGTGCCGTTGTTTTGTATGGATTTTTTGCGTAAAAACCATCCACGTCTTGTCTTTCAATGTCATCCGTACACAGGGCAGGCTGCAAGAATCTTATCAAAGGTCCTTTCAATTGTTTTTCAATGTAATAAAAAGCGTCAATTGGAATATCATTGTCCATAACGTAGAGAGGATCCTCTGCGCACTCGGATTTCTTTAAACTTGAATGGCCTTCCACCATAACATAACTAACACGATCTCCAACTGTTGGTGCTGTTGCAGGATCTCTGGCAATGGCGTTTTTAACTACTTGAATATGAGCAGGAACACTTTTTGAGTTTGCAGCATATTCTTCGAGTGTTTTTGTGAATCCTTTGGTAAGAACCAACTTGGAAATATCAATTTTGCCATTAAGTAACTCTGTGCATACTCTATGAACGATTTTGATACACTCATCTCGATTTTTGTGTAATAACAGCTGTTCCGAAACGGCTGCCATGGTTTCACGACACACTTTTGTCCAGTCTCGGCGTACCAGTTCAATTCCCTTGTAGTCTATCTTATCATATTGTTCGGGTTTTGTCCAATAAACTCCAGCGTAACGCTTTTTATCCTCGAGTAAATAGGGACAATACACTTTCTCAAAGGGACATCTCAGAGGTTTCTTGTAAAATGGCTGCATATATGCGCTGGCTTCCTTGGCAAGCGCAATTGCGCGCGCAACACCAATGTTAGTTTCTTTGCAAAAACGAATCATTACGCTGTCAGTGTTTTTGACAATCATTTCACCAATTCCAGCTTGAAAGTATCCTTCTTCAGTTTCAATATCATAGACAAATTCTTCAGTAGTTGATGTGGATATGGGTTCAATCTTTTTGATTGCTCTGGGATTCTCCGGGGTGTCATCTAACAATCTTATTATAAAATAATCTTCTTGGATATCCAAAGAACATGCTTTGCCAAAACTTTTAAACAAATAAAAATTTTTTGCAGCTTCCAATTTATCCTGTGTTGCATAGAGGATAGGATCATTGATATATTTGCGATTTGAGTGAATATGATCTATTGACGCGTGTAACAACTCGGTACCAACGCAGCAATCCCCAGGTTTTACAATGTTACACTTTGGGTCCAGTAAACTATGATCTTCTGTAACATCAACGCATCCTGTGTGTGTGAGAACTCTATAAATCTTCTTTATCGTTTTGTGACGAATAACTCTTTTGATATTGGTCCATTTCCCTTGTCCATTTTGCAGTGTTCTATCATAAGTCCAGATCATCCATCCTTGGAGCTGAGCTTGTTCCTTTTCAAATCTATCAGTATCATTTGGTTTAAAATGAGGATAATCTTCCCAAGTTTTGCTCAATGATGAAATGGTTTGAATTACGATATTATTATCAGGTGACTTCAATAACACTGGAGTATCTCCGGTAACACTGTCACCATACACAATAAGAGCATTCCCCTCGTAACACGGGATTGGATTGATATCTGGGGCATCATCCCAGTTTGGATCAATACACTCCCGGAGACATCTTTCAAGATCCGGGGTATCTTTTGTAAAACGTGCTTCAATCTCGTGTTTTGTTAATTTTAACAAATCTCTTCCAAATCCAGTAACGCTTTTGGCAATTTTTGTCAGAGGTAACTTATCAGCACTCGTGAAACCATACACAGAATTTGCACAAATTTTCAAAGACAATTGACGTCCATCCATTATATTCCCCAGATTATTGTTTCCGGCTTTAAATGCAGCTGACATGTCTTTTTTGGCAATCGCACGACGTTCCAGTAATCCTTCCAGAATTTTTGGGAGGATTCCTTTTTTAACGTGTGATTTTACAAAACAATACTCTCCGTTACTATCAGGTGGCACCGTGTATTTATCTTCACTTAAATTGCGCTGTTTCGCGCGTTCCATTGACAAATACGTGGAATAACATAGGTTATGCGCAGACATGATGGAAGGATACAGAGAAGCAAAATCAATGGTAGCAATAGGAACCTCGTAAAACGCTTTTATGGGCGTAATCACAACCGCGCCAGTAAATGGTGTTCTTGGAGGAGACTTTGTAGGAAACAGCATCAACTCTTTGCGAATATTGCGCAATATCAAGCAAACTGTTTTGTGTTGCTGACCGTGTTCCAGGAGATCTTTAAAAGATACTCCGGTAACACGACACATTTCAGCAGTGAGGATGATAATACGTTGATTTGCCATAATATCCAAGGGTAACTTGGCATCCTTGTGGCAATACTTGGCAACACGAGCACGATCCTCGGGAGATCCTTTGTAAAGACTGTCAATCATATGATATGGAACGTCTTCCTTTTTATCTCCCAAAAACTTTTCTGCAACATAGTTTAAGCCGTAAAATGGTAACTTCTTTTCACGCTGCATCCATTGATAGAGATCAAACGTGATCCTTCCAGTAATTGTCATTAAAAAGCTTTCCTTTGTGCCAACTGCGCGATTTTTAAAGGATGTCGCGCGAGACTCACAGTGACGATTGGGTAGACGAGAAATATCAATAGGATGTATTTTGAGTGCCTTACAACGATTTGAAAGATATACACAATCAAATCCATGAATGTTGTAACCCGTAATTATATCAGGATCCACCACGCGTATAAATTCAAGAAAACTCAACAACATGGCACGTTCATCATGAAACTCGTGAACTTCAATACCATCCAGTGGCGAAACCTTGTCACCTTCGCGTGGTACCAAGCAAAAAGCCACCTGTAACGTTGGGAATCCTTCTTGTTCCACGTGAGCGCAAAGATTTATGATAGGATCTCGCGTAGCATCTGGAAATCTCCTTGTACCATCACACGTGGTACATTCAATATCATAAGACATTATGCGTAATGGTGCAATTTCATCTCGCTTTTCCGATTTCAAATCACCAGCAACCAAGTTGATTTCAATTTGTGCCCGGGAACGTCTACTAAACTCATTGGGAATCCTAATGTTTTTTGCACGTATCCATTGACACCCGGCTATATCAGTATCTACCATAAAACGCATCGTGTACTCAATATTGGCTTCAAATGTTTCTGGACATCTCAGATGTTTCCCACCAAGTCTTCCGGATTCCAGTAACTCGCGAGCAATGGGAACTTGTTTGGGATGATTCATAAACACTTGAATAAAAACATCATTTTCGCTAGCATTTTCATATTCCAATATACTACAGGTACCCTTGGGAGCTACTTCCCAGTACTCTACGTATTTTTCTCGTTTTCCAATAAATTCATCAAAGTACAACTTGGATGAAATCTTTTTTTCCAATGCTTTCATAAGTTCTTTGGGAGTTGTGGCAGGATTACATTTAACAAAAAAGTTTGGTAAAAAATCGTGAGTGTTAATCCATACCGAGTGCCCTCCCTGTGTAACACCATGAACTTCAATGATAGCATGGCCTTTTCCAATAGAAGTATAGGTGGTATCCGTTTGCATAAAAAATACTTCCCCATTATGCTGAGGAGGTCTCTCGAGTGCCGGGCGTAACCAAAGAGGATCCACGTTTATAATGTGGGGTTCGTTGAGGTTCAGCGGAGGTAACGGTGGTGCTTCTCGAACATTTTTTAAAAGATCAATAGGGCCCCTCATGTTTACTTTGGACTTGGAAAAGTTTAAAAAGTTTAAAAAGTTTCGCCAGGATGACGCGGATAAACTCAAAGAACAAAAGATTACAACTGTAAAACTACTCGGAACAGATCCCATGTTTGGAATGTATGGATCTCCGATATCCGCTAACATTGAACATTTGGAAGCAGAATGGGGAGGTTACTTTTTTCGCTGGTTTGCAATATCAAATCAAAGCACGTTAAAAACTATAAAAATCAAAAAATGCATTCATTTATTTTGGAAATTTGAATATTTCAAGTTTCCAAAGTTGAGAACGTTATGGTTTAATGATGGAAAACTCCACAAAACATTGGATGAAGATGATATTCCTGATTACGTATACGAGGGTATGCCCATGTTGACAAAAACGGATCTAGATACATCTCTAAACGTAACCAACAAGGTTACCGAAATGGTTAAAAAGGAATATCTCCCGAGATTCTACAAGATGATTCATTGTAACCGCACGAGACTGAAGTTATGCACAGCATACATGTTTTACATGAAAAAATACCAAATTGATAAACATTTACTACGATTTGTATGTGATCGGCTTATCCACGGGTCTTCATGGGAATCTTGGGAAAAAACGACAGAATTCCGCGAAAATCCGCAGCAAGAAACGATACATGCGGGGAAATCTCGGTACTTTAAAAAAGTTTACAGCGCGCATCAATCAGCTTGTCGGGCAAAAACTCAAGTATTGTTGAAAGAACGTGTTATAAAAAGAGAACGTGAAAAATTACAAAATGATGAGGAACAACTCGAGAAAGTTCAAAAGCAATACAAAAAAAGACAAAAAAAACTCAAAGGGTTGCTGGGACAAACTTTAATAAAATGACGCAGCAAATTTTTAATCATTAATTAAAAACAAATTTAAAAACCTTTGTCCTTTATGATCACGTTCAATGTCTTCAATGTTTTGTAAACATTGTTTCTTGTAATCCATAAGACCATTATTCTTTGAACATTTAAAATCGATCAAGATTTTATAAACTAGAATGAAACACTCTTTGATTTTGACCCGTTTCAAGTTTGATATTACAACGTAAACGTATTTGATGTTCACAAGAAAGAATTTCAAGAACCAACCCAATTGTAAGCAATTTTTCAATTGATTCTAACATCATCCCTATAAACTGCGGTTTCACTGCATTATCCAAATGCGAACAATAGAACAATTTTAACCAATCCATAATCAAGTCTTGTGCTCCTGTGATATTTATCTTATTAACACAGACAAGGTATGCTATTTCTTTTTTGGTTTCCTCATTGTTAATGGTTCCATCATCATCTATTGTAACAGCACTTATGAGTTTTCTGATATTGTTAATTTGCGTCAAAGTGTTGTATTTGATCATCAAATCTAAAGATACTGACATCCTACCCCCCCCCCCTATTGTTTTTTTAAAAATTTTGATAAAACAATAAGGGTTCCATTCAAGGACTACCTATGTATTCTAATATGTTGCAAACGTGTTTTTGGAAAATATTTGTGTAGATTAATTATTTCACATGTAATAGCAAGTGACAAAAGAAAACATGAATGGTTACTCCATGAGTTTTGCTCTTTAGGCTGCTTGTATTTGGTGAAATGTTGCAAGATAACATCCAGTGATCTTTTGTTATTCCAAAATGCCGTTTGCGATGGTTACACGAAAATTGTAAAATGGTTTTTAGAATGTGGTGTGATACCACATATAGATATGATTGAAAACGCGAGAAGCAGAGGATATGAAAATATTCTCAAATTGCTTTTGGAACATCAGAAAAAATGCAAATGGAATCTTTCATATAGTTTACTGCATGCAGCATATGCAAAACAATATAACATGTTTGAAATGTTGATACAGCATGATACAACACGTGAATATGTTATTGATCACTGGCGAATAGGAGTAATCATTGACATTGGTGATCCCGAAATAATTCAAATTATTCAAAAGTACGTTACCGTAAAAAAGCAAAAAATAAACCACAATATATAAGAGTCCTACCCACGTTGCGGGTATGGCGAGGAGATCCCTCTAAAATTCTTTTGTAACTTTGAGCCATACCCGCGTTGCAGGTATGGCTTTTTTTGTTTTTAAAAAGGGGATGCGTTTGATTACGGATTATGTTATCAGGCAACAGTACGAGGAACCTATAGAAGATCTGCTAGATTTACGCATAAAACTCTCGAGGAAACTACCAAGAGTTTATGGGAATTGGCATCATGTTATCGTGCAAGACAATTATTACAGTGTGGCATTGGGACACGATTCCATGGTTGCTACCATGTTGCACAGGAAACACTTGAAAACTATCAATGGAATCCTTAAAAGATATTATGGGATACGAATGAAAAGCAAGTGCGTACGCAAACGAAAAAGGAAAATTTATTTAAAAACACAGAGACCAAGCGGGGTTAAAAAGACTACTACTCGGGAATCCCAGAGCGTTTTTTAGGAGTCCTCGCTGGTTTTCTAAAAACGGGTTCTTCGTTTTCTCGGGGAGAGAACAAAAACGCCAAAAGAATACACACGGGAATTATAAGAACAATTGTAATTGCAACAGGATCCATTGAATATTTTTGTGACACCCTTTTATATATTAAAAGAGTTTTCCTGGCAATACTTAAAAAAGTCTTTGTGTAATGCCTTCTCGTGTTGTTACGGGTCGTTTACTACTCAACGTTGTTCCTGGGAGGGGTCCCAGGGATACACGATTACCTCCCGCGGATAAGAATAGGCAATGGTATAAACATCCCGCGGTACACCCCAATGAACATGATATAAAACGCTGGAAAAACTTGCGTGGTGTCCCCGTAATCTTTGAGCATGGAAAAGATCAAACCATGGGAAAAGTTGTTGTGGGAAAAATTGTTGACAGTGTGATTACAAAGGAGAACTCACTTTACATTACCGCGTCTCTGGATGATAGTTTACCAGGTGCTTGGGCGGGTAAAAAGATTGACGAAAATGTAATCACTGGGTTTTCCATTGGTTACAAAGTGGACCCCAATATGGATGGTAATATTGTTAGTAAACGGATACAAGAAGTGTCACTAGTGATGAAACCATTTTTTCATGGAGCTGACATTACCGTTTGTGCATCAGATTCACAAACATATAACTGTAATGACGAGAAAGAAGACAATAGTGTAAACGTATTTGTACCCATTTGTGTATCTGCATCAGGTATGGAAAATCAAACAACTCCCGTGGAAGAACCCGCAAAAACTCCTAGTGAACCCGTGGTAACTCCTCCACAAGATCTTCCAAAGGATCCCGTGGACAACATTGCTCTTCGCAATATGGAGCTGGAAATGAAACAACTTCGTGAAGAAAACGCAAAGATAGTGACAGAAAGAGAAGCAGAAAAAAAAGCAAATCAAGAAAAAGATTCGCTATTGAGTGAATACAAAAAAAAGGATGAAGAAGAAAGACTCAAGAGAGAGGAGGAACAAGTGAAAATCTTGAACAATGCTCTCGAAAAACTCCAGAGTGGCATGGGACTCAAAGAGTTACCAAAAAGTTTTGTTGACGGAACTCTTGGTGTTGGGCGCAGTGCCGTTTCGTTGGATAAGAAGGATCATCGTAAGGAATTTGCCACTGTCAATGCTAGTATGACTGTAAAGATTGCCGATACCATGAGTGATTTGAAATTGAAAAATGACGAATTAGCAAAACAACTGAAGGACGCTCAAGAAGCACTGGAGAAGCAAAACAGAAAGGTGAGCCACTATTCATCTCAAGTGACTGCGAGTCGTAATGCAGAACAACAACACCAAACAAAGGGTATGCAGCAACAACAACAACACACAGTGATTCAGCAACAACAAACTACTACCGTTGAAGCTTCTGCGGGCGATACCACGGGTCATGGTAGTGAATATGCCGATTTGTTTGTGACTGTTCCTCGAGTTAAACCGGGAACTCTTGCGGGACATCTTCATCAACAGACAAATCCCCAAGCGTTTATGGGAAGAACCGTTACGGCTTCTGATGGATCTACCGTTCAAGAATCATACAATGACACAGTAACCGTAATGAAGGCACCAAGTCACAATTTGTTGGATTATTGTCCAAAGTCTTTGAGATTTAAAAAGGATGCCGACGGTAATCCCGTAGGAGAGGCTGCATTTGGACTCATGGCATGGAACGCAAGAGAAGGCGTAGCAACATCGCAAAAGTACTCTTTTGAACCTGGAAAGGCCGAGCAGTTGCGCACATTTTAGAAAGATTGTCATATTAAAAAAGTAAAAAACTATATTACAAAAAAAAATAGAAAACATGTTACTTATAGAACGCAGAGTATCCAAAAGAAAAGCCCACGAGATTTTAAAACATGGAAAAGTACACGGGAAATCACTCACACCAAAACAAAGGCGTTACTTTGGATACATTTATGGGTCATCTTATGGCGATGACGATGATATGAGTGATTTTATTACTGTTGTTACTCTGCTTAACAAAAGAACCCAAGAAGATTCTGAAAAAGCACTCTTAATATTACAGCAAATGTACGCTTTGCAATCTGCTGTAGGATTGGAATTTTCCACGTGTATTGAAAAAACAACCTCCACCGTGTATCCTGGTTATAGAACGGCATATGCCAATGCGCGCCGTATCGTTATTTGCGCAGATTCAATGAAAAACAACTTTAACAATGGAACACACTCAAAAACAATCCGCTACAATTCCCAGAAAATACAGCATTACACCGTTGTGTTTCTCCATGAATTTGCCCACGTTTTGGATAAACGCGGGCTACTTATGGAGGATGCAACGAAAAACGACGAGAGGATCGCAGATGCGTTTGCGCAACAATTTATTGATAAAGTTTAATTCTTCTTTACTTTTTTTCAAACACCAGAAATTGAAACGTTTTCTTTTTTTCATAAGATTCTGGGGGATCGTTTTTGAGTCGCTTTGCAAGTTTGTAAAGTATCCTATCATGTATTTTACAAAGCTTAATGTTGATATACTTTATAAATTGCACTCGATCATTGAAAATTGGCAATTTCATTGTTTTCAATGGACAATTGTATCCATCGCAAGTTGAACACGTTTTCCAAAAATAATATGAATCACCATATTTAAAGCCACATGTATCTATTTCGATTACCAGTTTACTCAGTTTATATCCAAACTCGGACAGTAAAATTACATATATTGTTCTTTTTATATCTACAAAAACCCTTGGTATTTTTAAAAGTTAAAAGGGGGTTCCCAAAAGACGTCCGAGGAAGAACTTGTATCACTTCAAGAACTCAAGGACATTACAAATGCTGTAAAAGGACAAAAGAAACGCAAACGAGAAGAAGAGGATATTGCAAAATGGAAAGATTTTGTTGCAGAATTTAACAAATTCTCCAAAGAAGCTGCAGAGCGTGGAGATGATTATGTTCAGTTTCCAATTGATGTTGCAACAACACGTTGGAATCTTGAAGATGTATCAAAACGTATGGAAGAAGTTGGTTATAATGCTTGTAGTGTCAAAGAAACTATTTACGATGAATACATGACTCAGTTTCAAGTATCTTGGGAATAAACTAAATTACCATTTTTATTGCAAAACACACCCACTGCAATACTCCGCATATCTTAAATAACCTTTTAGTATTCTCGTTGTACACGCGTCCAGTATACATGATCTCCAGTGCGTTTTCTTTCATTGCCATGAGATCCATGGGACAGTGCTCATATACTATCAAAGCGTATGCTTTTATCGCGAGTCGAGAAAAGTAAATCGTTGACATTAATACAACTTGCCAAAAGGTACACGTGAGTAAAAAGTAAACTCCTAGTATTGCAATGCCAAACATGTGAATTTCCCAGTATTTTTTATCGTCAAAAAAGGAAATCAAAAGCATTGCAATCCAAAGTAAAAAACCCGAAAAGGATGATTCTCTAAAGATTAACATGATCACTCCCAGCATCACCGAGGACACTTGTAATACCACGGGATCAGCCTCGGCACAACGGGAAATTTCAATGGGAAAATAGGGAACTCTTGAGCGACGCGTGCGAATCAAAAGAATCAATACTGAGATTACCAGGAACAACATTGAAGACATGGCAAAGGGTCACTCTAATAAACGACGTAAAAACGAAAATGATGTTGAAGATTTGGAAGAATTTGAAGACGCTGATGAAGAGGAGGAAGAAGAGGAAGATGAAGAGGAAATTGAGTATGCAGACGTTTTTGGAGAGGATGGTGAATTGGCACCTATGGAGATAATAAAAGATGACCTAGTGCCACTAGACGAAGCTAAGGAGATTGATTGTACGTTAACGGGGAGCGATTATGCAGATTCGCAAACACTAAACATAATCAAGCAGTGTTGCACCGTATTAGCGTTGGCACTCTTTGTAAAACATGGGGAACCTCTGAGGGAAAACGAGTTGTTTTTTGGACAATACGATGAAAATGAACAAGAAAAGGCACCAGTATTTCATTTGTAATAAAAGAATAAAATAAAGGGTTTTATCATGAGTTTACCATTACTCTTGCTTATACTTTGTAATACGTATTCACTAAATCATTCGGTATGGTGTAAAAATAGATGTAGCCCTCGGTATCACTTTTTGTCGGACCTTCTTTTAGATACTTTGTGATCTTTTTTTGTACAGCGGTGGTTAAATGTTTTGTGGGGAGTTCAAGTTGAGGAATAGCGATAGGCTTGTGATGAGAACAGTAGGGTTCTGCTTTGTTTTTACAAGGTTTTCCCTCTTTAGTCGTACCTTGACACATTGGAAGAGGGAAGAGAGGTTTGACTTTAAGTTTGTTTTTTACTTATACTAGATTAATATTCATCGGAAAAGTTGTTCAATATTAAGATAAACAAATTATATTACTTTATAACATCTTCTACAATTATCAGCATAAAAAAATGAATTTTGGTTTAATTGAATTGGAAAAATACAAAACTGTTGAAAACAAACTTGTATTAGATTCTCCAAATGGTCAAATTGGAGCAACTTTATACAAAATACCACCAGGTGTTCCTATTGATATATCATTTTGGAAAAAAGAATCTTTGCTCGGCAAAGCAATCGCACAAGGTGTAATGATGACTAATCCTTTACTCGAAAAACAAAAACCACATGCTTCGTTTAACCCTGTCTGGATGGGTACTGAAATAATATCGATGTTACTGGGATACGATAGTTTTGGTGATCCAAAAGACGTTTCTGTAATATCTAGTTTTTCAGATAGTACGTTTAAGCTTGGTGTAAATTTACCAAAAAATCTTCTTGATAGTATTGGTAATGCTAAAATGAATGGATTTCAAGCAGCGAACATTGAATCTATCCATGATTATGTAAAAGGGAGTGGTAAACAATATATGTTTGAGAACAAAAAAGATGTAAATCGATTTATTATATCTCTTCATCCTTACAATGATGTAAATTATGTGTATATGACTATGAGAATTGATCAGTGGGGCAATGAAATTGAACATCGTCATATACAACAATCCCTTAAAACGTATATTCATTCGTATGTAGCACAGCGATTAGGTAAAACCGTGAATGATGTACCACACCGATTATCAATGTTAATGCATAGCAGTGCGATAAGATTACTCGAAGCAGAAGGTATACTGTATAAAAAGTTGTATATTGAACCATTAATTCCAATGTTACGAATTTTGAAAAAGACTGGATTTGTTTCACAAAACATCCCGGAACAAAATGGGATTCGTGTAGAATTAGAAGGTTTAAAAATAGATAGATTACGAAATTATTTTTACATAGCACAAAAAACTGTGGTATTTCCAAAATTTCAAATTGGTAAATGTATTGGATGTGGTGAAAACCCCGAATACATATGTGGATATTGCGAACAACCTATTTTGTGTAATGTATGTAAACATTTACATATTCATGAATGTATATAAAATTTCAGGGATGTTTTAATTGCTGTCATTATAACTTCTTGAAACAAATCTTTTTTCCATTTACGCTTAAGTGCACAACGAAAAAGGTATTGTTCTGCCGCTCATCGATAACAACAGAAATAAATTGTGATTGTTGATAATTGTTTTATTTACGAATTTATACAAAAGTAACAAAACGGTGTAGATTGCAAGAGTGTCTACCATGTACATTGTAAAGTATCCAAGAAAGGAGATTCGCACTTGCATGGACGGAAAGATTGTGGAGTAAAAATGAGTAAAAATGAGCAAAAACTTGATTTAATATAATTTATTTTTTATTTGTCGAGGGGAGGGTTCAAAAACATGTCTTTTGATCGCGAAACAATTGAAAGTAAGCCTGTATTTTTCAATTTTTCTTTTCTAAAAAAAATTTTTTTCTTAGATTACTCTTAAGAGATCACGTTGACATTTCTTCAATATTTCCACATTTAAAGGCGACAACATCAAATTACCACTGCCATCACTATGATCTACTATGAATTTGGTAGTTTTGTTTGTCAAAATAAGGATTGTCTGTTAAATAAATCGCATAGCAATCGTATGTTTCAGGATACTTTTTGGCAAATTCTTTGTATAATCATCGCGAAAATATTCTTAAATCTCACGGATTGTCCAATTATACTACACCTTTCCAGCAGATAGTACAATTCTCGCATCTGCTCAATTTTTATTTAACATATTGTAATACGTTTTTTGGTGCTCCTTTGAACAAAATTTGATATCTGTGTTGTTAGTTTCAACAAACTCTGCCGGTTTTTCACATACTTTACAAACTGACATAATTTGTTGTTTGTTAAGAAATCCAGTAAACACCACATTGGCTCCCGATATCTGTAGTAAATAGCTAAAACAACCTGGTGCTGGTGTAGGAGAACTTGCATAAACGTCTTCGGACAATACCGGATTAATCCATACTTTGTTATCTTTGTCATATCGTGCTTCTATTTTTATACGCAATGCATCTTTTCCGTATATAAACGGATCTTCCCCAGTGTAAAGATTGCCATATTTTGAAAACATTACGGTATCTCCACCAGCAAAATATTGCAAAGGTTCACCGTATACAACTCCATGAATGGAAAGTTTCTTTCCTGTAAGATTTTGATTATATAATGATCATATGGTTCATTAATAAATCTTACGATAAGTTTAATGACATCTTTTGGTATGCCATGTTTTTGCAATACTAATATAGATATACATCTTTTTCTGTAAAGTTTTTCCAAAAATTGGTCATAAAAATGCCGAACAACATATTGCGCATCATCGTCTGGCATATGGCAAAAACGTTGTGTTTTATATTCAGAAATCGGTAAAGATACAAATTTATGTTTTCCTCCACAATCACATATACTATTTTCGTATTCCTTGTTGTTTTTAGACCCTATCATGAAGTAATGTAATTACACGTTGGACAAGAATTATTTTTCAGGAATTGACTTTAGTTTTTTAAAAGTTATGGAGGGTCACACGTTGGATTTTTTGAGGCACAATACGAGGCCTCTGCAAACTGCCGTTATTTATGCAGAAAAATGCCTAAAGGAAGCCAAAGGCGGTGACGGTCGTCTTTTTATGGAATCTCTCATTGAAGGTGGCGCTTGCAAATCAGTATGCATGGGAAACCTCGACATTACCAAGGGAATTGCAACTCACTTGAGATCACTCGAAAAGGGCAAAGGATTATGCTGGAAGTACACTGAGGATAAAGTGTATTGTGCCATTGTTACGGATGATGATCGAGTTTTGATTACAAACATCATCACAGGACAAGAGAAAGAAGTGGATTTTCCAGAGTCATTTGAAGAACCTGCAGGAGTTACCCTGGAACATGTTTGCAGTGTTCCAAGAGAAGTCACAGAGGATACTCCACCCATTCCATTGACACGCAATACGGGAACAACAAAACAACCCGTTACAAAAAAGCACAAAAAGACGGAAAAAGACAAAGGAGAAGCAAATTAAAAAAAAATATTACATTGTCGTTTTGCGAAGAAGGGGCTCTATGCTGATTATCTTATCTTTTCTTCTCAGTTTAACCACATCTCAGTCATTACCACCACATCATGATGCCATATTGCTCTCAAGTATTCCTCAATTAACTCTCTTTAAAAACAGAACAACACGTCATCGTTGAGTTTCTCCCATTCAACAAATCCAATGCAAAAGTGGAGATGCATGTCAGTATTATGAACCAGATATGATACGATGTACCAATGTCGGTGTCAATGATATGCAAGTAGCCCAATGGGAATGTAAGGCGGAGATGTCTGATTATTATCGTTTTGGAAGAACCGATGTATCATGCGAGGGATGGTCACAGGCAGGTGATCCTTATGTACTTAAGGGTTCATGCGGGGTGAAATATACATTATTAATGACGGATAAGGGGAAACAACACCATAGAGATAGACCAGGAAGACAAAGAAGGGAAACTCCAATATTTATGCCTTCTCCGCAAAAACATGATGAAACCGGAGAAATTATTGTTGTAATTTCTCTTACTATCTTGATAATGACGTGTGTAATATGTGTAACATGTTGTTTATGTGGAGAATCATTATCAAGATTCCCAGTCGTAACCAAAGAAAAGCAAGTGATGGAAGAGGATGAAGATGAGGATGGAAATATCATAAGGAGAAGGAAAAGGACAACCAAAAAGAAAGAACCAAAGACGGTCTATGTTGAATCATTAGCAGCATCACCCATACAGCACCATTATCATAATACCGATAATAATCAGGGATTTTTCAGCAGATATCTAATGGGGAGTGCTTGGTTGAGTCAATCATCATATAGTATCAATAATTATTATTCATATTCCAATGCTAATGATGATAATTATAACGACAACTACAATAGTACAGGCAACAATAATGTAAGCAATACATATACAAGTACCGGGTATGGTGGAAGTGAAAGTAGATAAAAATAAAATAAAATTGAGGATTTCTCATTGGATGGGATTTTTGTTTCAATATTGCGTTTTATTCACCATATTTGGAAACAGAAAATACATGATTTTTACGATAGTCTTTATAAATATTATATGGCAATTTATCAAGATCCCCTGGATATTATCTGTTTCCCGGGAATACTTTCGCGAGTTACCAGTTATATGTAAATACTTACAATTTTTAATGGATTTGTTTCACTGTCATTATTCTCAATCTTATGCACAGTACCCGGGGGTACAATCACAACAATCCCAGGAAACACTGTTTTCTCATCCGTTTCCCCTAGTGTTATCGTTCCCAATCCTTGTTCAACGTAAATAATCTGTGTTTTGTTGTGATGCGTTTCTTCTGGAATACTTTTGGGAATTGAATTAACATGAATCTGTGACGTTATTTTCGTATGTAATTCTGTATTCGAAAGGGCTGCGATACGGACGTTCATAAATGAAAGAAAAGAGGAACCCCTATATCAATCATATAACATACAAATGTAAACGACGAATACTAGAAGAACACCATGTTTCCGTACCAAAAACACCGCAGCTACATATGAATCATATTATAGCGTGTGGATGTCACACTACAACTGATTTACAATATCTTTTGTTTTTGAATCATTGTTACAAGGATCATTGCGCTAAAATATGTGAAAAACAACGAGCATACGTGGATATTGCCACAAAACACTTGGGGTGTACTCGAAAGGACATTGTTTTGGTTGTGAAATACATGGGAGATTATCCTTATAGAGGACCATGTTTTTCAAAGGATGGTCTAAATGAATACAAAAATCGTCTTACTGTTGTAAAACGATCTATATTAACAAAAAAACAAAACAATCCCATTGATGATGATAACAGAGAGATTTCCCGGGATACAGATTGGGTTTTTGTGGGATTTGTCGGAGGTCTTTTGGTTATTGCTATTGTATTGAAGTTGATACTGAGTAGCGACTTGATTGACTTGAGAGAACTTTAAGTAAAAAAAAATTGTTATTTTATTTTTGTTTCTTTAATGCTGCTCAGAAGGTTGACACGAAGGTTCTTTTGGAGCATCAAGCACAGATTGAAAGAATCCAAGATCCATTCTTTCCCACACATCAGCAACGTTCACAGGTAAATTTTGATTGTTGTTATAAAATTGTTCAATCTGAACAGCAAGATCACGAGGCTGACCCTCCATTTTTATTTTTTAATGAGGTTGAAATGTTTCTGGTGTTGGCGTTTGAACATTCCAGAAAAAATCATAACCTACATATCTTTTTTTTGTCATATGTAAAACAAAATCACGACGGTTCATGTCCTTATAGGCAGTATAACCCTGAATTTGACTTTTTTCTTCTTGGGAAGATATGGAACGATTATTAAAAGCCCCTTCCATATTTCGATTTTTTTTTATTTTTTTATTGAATACTGTACCAAACAATGATATGAACACCGTTCCTCCAGGGCTGTTTCAATTATGCTATGCACCTCTCAGGTGCAGCATAATTGAAACAGACCGTAACATATGGTATTGCTTTATATAATCTTTTAGTGAATTGCGAAGATCTCCGGAGATTATCTAATACCCGGGTAACTTCCGCAAGTTACTTTTGGGATGTTACGGTCTGTTCCAATTACTGCTGCACCTGTGAGGTGCATAGCATAATTTTCACAGTCCTGGTATAAACAAAGCTTCTGGAGAAGAATACGAACGCTTCATAATGTACTAAAGTTAATACTCAATAACAATATAATTGATTCGAGAGAACTTTCAAATAAAAAAAATATTTAATTATTTTTCACAGGTTTACAGTAAACTTTGTGAATTTTCCAGTGTTTTGCTTGACACACCTCATTACAATAACGAGCCGAACGGCAACGTCCACACATTTTCTTGGGATCTTTAATTTTGCAAGTAAAACAAACAAACGTACGGAACCAGGGACATTCTTCTCCATACGGTATTCCTCTTTTTACTTTCATAACTAAGATTAATGAACAAATTAACACTAAACAGGTCACCCTTTATTTCATTCATATTTTTCTTCCTTCAACCACTCTTGGAGTCGCTCAATTTGTTCCTCTAGCCTTCCGTTAGCTTCACGAAGTCTTCTAGTTTGTCTATTAATAAGAAAAGGATCATCTGGATGTTCTGCTTCCTCATCCTGATCCATCCTCGTCAAAAATCGATCAACAAAGGTGAGATCTACTTCAGATGTATCTAGGAACAACGGAAATAGCTTCTTGTTCTCCAAAGTTCTCTCAATATCTCTTTTTTGACGCCAAAGTTCCAATTTTTTTTTCCCAACAGCATATCGATGTGCAATGGCGCTACTGAGCATTTGCTGAGGTGTTTTCTTCATCACTTTCATAACACTCATCGTGTTTCGAGTTTTTTTGGCTCGGACATGAAAAAATTGGACGACATCAAAAAAAATTTACCCAAGTTTACCCCGATTTTGTGAAATTTCACAAAATATGAAATTTCAAAAATTCTATTTTTAGCACCCCATGTGTCCATTGATGACTCCCAGAAGTGTGTGGGGGGAAGTACAAAAAAGTCACACTATTCTGAAAAATTTTTTTAGAATAGTACGACTTTTTTGCACCTTTTTTTTTCAAGAGCTAAGGATCGATCATCCTATCATACTACGGGTGTTACAAGATAAACATCCTCATGTTACTTGAGATCGATCCTTAGCTCTTGAAAAAAAAAGGTGCAAAAAAGTCGTACTATTCTAAAAAAATTTTTCAGAATAGTGTGACTTTTTTGTACTTCCCCCCACCCACTTCTGGGAGTCACCCGAGAATTGCCAATCCCATTCATTGGGATTTTTTATAGTATTTTACCAAAAAAGTTATAAAGTTATTGTGATATTATTTGCGTTATACAAAGGGGGACAATGCGCACACTTAACAAGTTTTTTATAAAGAAATTTTTTTAGACTACCAGAGGTTCCGGTGCTGACGTTATATTATTGGATGAAGCTGCTCATATTGATCCTAATTTGTTTTACAAAACCATTGTTCCTATTTTGCAACTTAAAAATACTGCTTTGCTAGCTCTTAGTAGTCCTGAAGGTAATGAAAATTACTACTCTGAACTCTTGAATTTAAAGGATCAAAACGGGGATGACTGGTTTAATGTTATCAACAAAAAAATGGTATGCAAGGAATGTCTGAAGGGAGACACCGCGAAACAATTGGCATGTGATCATATCAAACAAATTGAACCTTGGCTCTCTCATCGTCGTTTTGAACGTCTGAAAGCATTGTACGCCAATGCCAAGGGTACCGCGCTTCAAGAACTTGCTGGTATGGTTGTATCCGAGTACTTGCCATGTTTTCCAGAAGCTGATATCGCGTCATGTTTTGCTGCAAAACCCGTGATTACCATGTCATCCCCAGGGATTGTTTATATTAGCGCGGATCCTTCCGGAGGAGGCCCAAGTCATTTGGCACTTTGCGCAGGATACTTTGACGCTACTCATAACTTTGTGGTAGGTGGCCCCGTTGTGTATAGTTTTAAGATGTGTTCCGTGTATAACTCTTTGTATATCTTGTTTTCAATGTTGTATATATCGTATCCTGAGTGGAGTATTCGTTGTATTTGCTTAAATATGTATGGTAAAATCTCTTTAAAATGCGCCAATTCTTCGTGGTTATCATGGTAAAGTTTTTCAAAAAACTCTACAACTACGGGAACGGCATACATTAACATAAAAAGTCCTGTGATTTTCCACGCGTGATCCTTTACATCTGGATCGTAAAGTTGAGCAATTACACGTTTCATGATATGTTCTTGTTCCAAGGAAACACCAATTTTTTCCCGACAAACGTAAATGGCAGAGTAAAGAACTCTATCAATGAAACAACAAGACACTCCTGAACTGAGCTCGTATTTTACATAAGGATAATAGAGCAAATGATAGAGTGGACAACGAGACATTTTTTTCTCCTCGTTTTCTTGCTCCAGCTTTGCGATATCACAAAGAAATTCCTTTTTTCTCTTTTCGGTGATTCGCGTGATTTGTTCTTGTGTCACTTTGAGCCCTGTGAATAACATTTTTTTTAGATTATCGGTCTTGAATCGCAACTCGTACGAAATGAACACGAGGAATACCATTTGATTGGTCGTTTTATCAGCAAGTTAAACGGGCATCATTTGTGGCGTTCTTCGCATAAAATTTTTATTCCAGAAAACAATCTTGGTTTGGAAGCAAGGTAAGTTACCATGAGATCTCGCGAAGATCACCCGGAGATTATCTGTTCTCCGGGGTATTTTCGCGAAATATCTTAATATTTGTTGTAGTCATCTTGATGGATTTGTTCGTCAGTACCAGGATGTTACCACGTTTTGGCAGTGTGATAATCGGCCAGGAATCGTGCTAACAGCACAAACAAAGGCCATGTACCACAAACAAATGTTGGGTGGACTCTTTGATGGCAAAATTCGTTTTGAACGAGATCTTGTAACCACTAGCATTGGACTAAATAGAGAATCTATCTTGGCCTTGCTTCGTGAACAATTTGAAGGTTTTCATTGGGAAAAACGAGCACGTGGAGGTTGGACCATTACTGGTAAGTCTGGTGGTGGAAAACAAGACGACTGTTTAATTGCCGTTTTGATGAATTACAAGTTTGGATTGGATCTGCATTGTAACCGCAGACACGCCGTATTTACAAATGTACCACGGGAACTACTGCTACAATATGCAAAGGTGAAGGAATGTGAATAAAAAACACTTTGTAAGTTTTGTAAGATTCCCAGTGAACTTTTAGTAATATTCGCGAGAGTATCCCGGAGATTACATAATTTCCGGGGTACCCTCGCAGGTTACTTTTGGAGTTTTTTTCTCTTTATTTTGCTTCATCCTTTTTCAAGTGTTCCACAATGGTTTGCAGGTAATCTCTGTATTTTGGTACCAACTTCACTGCGGGTTTTGAAGCGTTTTTCGTCCATTGAACCAAAGGTTTTATAATCATGTCTTTTTTGTTACTCGCCATTTTCCCGAGAAGATCTTCCCATGTTGCTGATCCTGATTGTTCTACGGCTTGTTGTAGTTCTTTGCTCAAATTGTTAAAAAAATGAGCCATGGAATGCAATTCTTTCACCCACGCAGCGCAAGGCTTTGTTAAAAGCATTCCAATGTTTTCATCTCTGGCATCTCTCTCAGGATCATTGGAATCTCTTTTATCCAACACGATAAATTCTGCAGCCTTTGAAGATGGCAATTTTTTCCATTTGTGACCAGAGATGCAACATTGGCATGGTGCTTTCAAGGTATCTGGTAAATTGATGGCAACTTTAAGTTGACTTGCTTTCACGGCTGTCAAAACACTAGGAGGTAACTCTGGTGTTCCACATGCAATTCTCACTTTTTCTAAAATTGGATTAAAGATGTTTTCCTCGTAATACGTTTCAAATTCTTCACATTCTTTTTCATTGTCAACGTTGTCCTTGACAATTGCCGTGAATTTGTTTTCCAAATACTTGTAAAATAGGGGTAGCACACCTTCCATTATGGAAAATTTTAAACATTGCAAAAAAAAACCCAATGTGTCCATCCCACTCCAAACGATGGACCGTTGCGAACGCAACGTTAACAAACACGTATCACAAGGAGCACACGCAGAAGCTATACAAGAGTTGCAACGGGGACTCGCGTTACTGCGCTCGCAATACTTTGAAGCTGCCGCACAATACACAGAACAAATCAAAGCGCATGCCATTTGCGCACCACCAGATCAACCCAACTTGACGACAACGCCATGGAAGGTTGGCGAAGTAATGCCAGAACCACCAAATAAAGGTGAGTTGACGCGAAGAACAAAGGATAGCGCACCAACGACGCAAAAAAAGACAAAAATAAAGAAAAAATAATATAAAAAACCTTTTATGACTCTGCAAAGATCCCCGGGATACTTTCGCAAGTTATCATGGTGTGTTCCCAGTTATACTCTAGTGTTCTCCAGGAGTTGGTTGTTGAATCGACAAAACAGTTTTGCGTTGTTATATACGGGAATACCTGGAATCATAATAATAAAATCGAGTTCTTTGTGTAATGCCACCAAGACTTACACCCCAACGCGAGTTGGATTTTCTTAGTGCCGGTATCTCCGGTGGGGATGATTCCAACGTTTTTGATTTGTTTATGCAACAACCTCGTCAAACCAAGGTGAGTTCATTGGCAGGTCGTAACGTGACCACTTGGAATGGAGATGAAGCTTATGAAAATCAAGCTCATGTTATTCCGCAAACTATCATGGATTTGGTATTTACTGCCAACCAAACGTTTTTCACAGACTACGTTATGCCTTGGCGTGTCACCAATAACATTCATTTGGAATGGGAGCGTCTCGAGGCAAATGCCCACATTATGCCAGAGAATGCCTATCAAGCTCCTGCGCCATTGATTGCACAAAAGAAGACAATGTTCACAGCTTCTCTGACGAGACGTGGTATTGCTTTTCGTGTTGAGCATGATTGGATTGACACGGTACAAGGACGGCGATCAGTTGCTGTGGGGTATGGTCAAATTGCTCGTTCTTACCAAGAAACTGCCAACTTGGAAGTAATTCGGGCACTTTTACACGCAGCTCACTGGAATCAAGCATATGTTCGCCAAACTGGCCGTGTTACTCGCTTGGATCTCTTGGATTACTTACGTCACTCTCGTGATTACTTTGCTTACTTTCAAAAGCAAAAGAATGGACCCGCGCTCTGGGATAACCGCACTGATGCCGATGCTCAGGTATACAATGGAAAATTCAATACGATCATTTTGCCAGAAGTCATGTATTCCTACATTACCATGGTTAGACCCGAGGTTACGGATTACTACATGAGAGGACCTGCAGGACCTGCCGCTATTGATGGAGCGGGTGGCGGTGTTTCCATTCCACCAAACAAACTCGCAGACAGCAAGGAACCCAAGCGCTGGCTTAACAGTAAGCGTGTGTATCCTTGTCGTGCTTTTCAGGGCGATGGTCATGCTCCATTGGATTTACTGGCAAAACGAACGGAGATTGGAGAGTACAACAGGATGACGGATGAGTATTGCAATTACCACAATGGATACATATCACGCGAGAGAGATATCTTAATCTTTGACGAGAATAGAGATCGATTTTCCGTGTTTGGACTCGCTACCGCTTGTAAAAACAGCAACATTTGGGATGAAGATGGTAACTTGCGTCTGCCTATTCCTCCAGATGCTCCATCAAACGCTTTGGAATCTCACGATGCACGTCGTGATTTCTTGGTTATGCAAATGGGAAACACAAGAGAGACAGTGAAATACATTGGGGACATTGGAGTATTGTTTCAAGACACGGCCATGTTTATGAATGCGGCCGAAACACTAAAGCATCTTTTGGCACCAAATGACAGGGAAAAGGGAGATATGGCAGCGGCATACAAAAAGGGTGATGCGACATGGACAGTTTACGAGACTCGTCTAAAGAATATCCTGGGAAAAGATAACATTTTTGTCGAAAATGCAGGAAATCAAACGTTAAAGTATCGTGTGACCGCAGGTGGTAGAGCTGCTGGTGAAGCATACAAATCAGATTTGATTCAAAATCAAGCCGTAGATGATTTTATTGACATGATGCAACAATTGCTTCCTACAGAAGATATTGCCAATAGAGCTGCGGTACAAGATTTGGTTCTCGGAGCAACTTCCAAGGAACAAATTGTAAATGATGTTGGAAACTTTTTAATTGAACGTGTTGTTGGTGCAGGAAAAGAATTTCCAAGCGAAGACGCTTTTAGTTCATACTATGTCAAGCGTAGTTCGATAAAGGTTAAAAATTCCAACGATATTAGATTCAAGCGTGTTTCTCGTGAGTTTCCAAAGGGTTCCCAGTTACCCGAGGGATATCAATGGGTTAACGCAGCAGACGCCGTTCCAAATGTTGCCAGTGGCCTCTTGGCATCTTGTTTGGAGGATTGTGATTTGCCACATCTCCGTCAACAACCCATTGAAAACGATTACGTTGATGATGTTCCAGTGAGAACTACAGGACAAGGATTCCATTCTCACGTGGGTACAGTTTACGGTTTTGGTGAAAACGATGAAGGTTTAGCGATGCAAGATGATATTTACAAAAACCGTCCTATTAGTAATGTAATCACGAGAAGCATGTTCAATGAACACATGTCAAACATTGTCAGTATTAATGGAGAAGATAGTTTAGAGGCGTTTTTGGCCATTTTGTATCTTGGATGCACGGTAAAGTTGAAGACGATGCTTCGTTTCATTTCATCAAACATTTTGTTCCCATTCAACTTTTTGTTGTTGCGTCCACACGCTTCGTATCGTGGAAGAACCATCATCAAAGCTTTTGCCGGTGAAGTTGGAAAGACTTGGTATTGCCCAGGTCAAACGGAAATGGGACACGATGTTAACACAATGACCAGTATCGTTCACTCGGTGGCTCACATTGGTGCTGTTGTGGATAAACCAGAGTTTGCTTATGCACAAGAGAACATGTACATTGACAGATACTATGGAGGATTGGGAATGAAATGCTTCAACCCAGAGTCCTACAGAAATCGCACAGCAGAAGGAAATGACGCCTCTGTTATTGTTTGCGCAGTGCCACATGTTGAGAGAGAGTTTCCAAATCCTCTGGATATTGCCGGGCGTTTTTACACGGATTACCAATCGCCACTGATTAACGTTGCACTCAACGAGGAAGGTCACTACAGTACCTTTTACCGTTACAACAACCTGTTCCAGTTTTACTCTGAAACTGCTGCCAGAGATGAACTGGTATACCCAACGGTGTTACCAGATGATTACCATTGTAATCGCGTGTGTTGGCAAGGAGCTCAGTATGGGTTCAACCGCATATCTGGGAAGTTTGATTATGTTGAAGAAAACACTTCACCATGGGGCGAGTTAGTTTACTCCGGGTAGGCTTAATTGAAATTAACTTTTTATTATAATCTAATTGATATTTTTAGCTGTGGCGCGGTTCGTAGAGGTGCGGAGCAATACTTGGATCCCGCTCGTATGCACGGAATGCTCGCGGTACATTAGATTAAAATATGAAAAACTTATTCATCAATACTTTTAATTCTTTTTGGAGATCCTTGGGTCATCTCGTAATTTCTCAGGAAATTATCATGATCTACTTTTTCAAGCCATTCCTCTTTAACTCCTGGTGTATTCCAATCTTTGAAATGGAGATCAAAGCGATGTCCAGGATGTATAATAAGAACACAAAGATCTCTGTAACGAGCTGCTTCAAATTCAAAATTAAATGTTTTTTTTGCGTCGTTTTTTTGTTATATAAAGGGATCTGTGCCGTGTTAGAAACACATTTTCGTTGTTACATTTTGGAGTACGTTTCGCGACTCTACAAAAACTCTGATGGCAAAACACTGGATCCAAAAATAGTAAAACATGCTTTTCAATAAAAATGCAAGATGGATGGGTACATGATTGGTCCCAATGGGCGATTTGTCAAAAAAAAAACGACAATTTCCCAAAAGTTGCGCAAACAAATTTGGGAAATGTACATTGGTCCTGGAAAAAAGTCTGCCATGTGTCCACTTTGTGAACAGGTGGAAATTGAGGGACCTTCGAAAAACTCCGGATTCCAAGCGGCACATATAATAGCGGACAAGTTTTTAGCCGATGAAGATCTTTCTGTATTTTATTTGTTTCCCGGGTGTGCTAGTTGTAACAATGAGTGCGCCGATGAATGTATCTTGGATTACCTCTTGAATCGTTTGCGTATCGATCGTTTATCCCAGGTTATCTGGCAGATTTTCACCGTGTTTGCGAGATTAAATTCATTTCAATTATCAAAATTGGAAGGGATGGCTTGGAAGGTGCTGGATTTTCTTTATGGTCCCAGCAAGTTCACCGCCGGAGGCGGTATTCAAAATACGTATGAAATTTATAAATTGGCATCTGCGATACAATTAAATCACCTAAATATAGAATTGAGAAAGGCAACGGACAGAGTAACGGAACTTGCGCAAATAATAAAGGAGGTTACAGCGTGTGAGATAAAACCACTCAAATTACACTGAACATGTTGCAAATGCCAACACCCATACTAAGTGTTGTGCCAAATAAAATATTTTTATTGGAATTCAAAGCCATCTTGATTGAATATATTTATTTTGTAATTGAAAAGGATCCCAGAGAACTCCAGCTGAAACATCCGGTAATTGTTCTGAGTGCAAAAAGTGTAACCCAGGATGTTTTGATGAATACCATTATACCAGTTATTAGAACGCGAGGAATTTATTTTATTATTTACATGAAAAACACCAAGGATGTCCCCTCGTGGATACGCGCATTACACCTGGAAGAGTCCAAGTTAATCAAAGTTATTAAATGAGCATATAATATTTTTTTTCTTTTGGTCTTATGCTAATTTCCAGTGTTATAAATGTATTCTGTCGACATTCCACAAATAAAATCAATTCCCCTCTATTAAGTACAAGAGTTTTAGAGCACGAACCATCAGGATAATGTAAACATTCTACGTGTGAATCAGGGCTGTGAAAATTATGCTAGCGAAGCGAGCATAATTGGAACAGACCGTAACATATAGTGTTGTTTTATATAATCTTTTAGAGTTTAGCGAAGATCTCCGGAGATTATCTATTACCCGGGTAACTTTCGCGAAACGCTTATAGGATGTTATGGTCTGTTCCAATTATGCTCACGCAGCTAGCATAATTTTCACAACCCTGGTGTGAATCGGTATGTTCTGATATTATGTAAAATCTAAAAAATGTGTCTGAATATTTAATAATAGACCCTTGTATATTTTCGTAAGTTAAGAGGGTTTATAATATGGCCGTTCATCCTTTTTTTGTTCAGATGGTTGTGTTTGGAATTGGTGCCTGGTTACTTGGAGGGATTCCTGTTTGTTTCATCGCGTATTACTTTTTGTCACCCGTTGCAACTGCCGTGTTATTTACGTTTTTTGCCACAGCAACTCTAATTGGAATTGGATTTTTAGGGTTGATAATAAAAGATATATTATGAGTGGTGATGCATGGTCGCAGTACGATACGTTGCGTAATCAGCAACTTTCCAAAGAAAACCAGCAGTTGTGCAAAAAATTAGAGGATCAAAACGCAATACTCAAGCGTTACAAAAAGGATTTACAAGAATTTCGCAAAAAATCTGCAGGATCACAGAAAAACACAGAGGATGTCGCGTTGTTACAAGCGAGAAATGCAGTATTACAAGAGCAACATGAAAGTGATGCCAAAGTTATCAATGAACTCTTGGAACGCGTTGATCAATTACAAAAAGAGCTTGAACAACGATTACTAGAAAACTTGCAAATGTCGTTAATGTTACGTGGGAAAACCCCGCAGATTTTGATTAAAGAACAAAAGTTGGTTTAAAAAGAACAAACGTTGTTTATTTAAGATAATATATAAAATTTTACTGACAGTGTGGTGAATGTTTTGATGTTTTCTTTTGATACAAGAGACCTACAACGACGTTTGTACAAGTGTCATGAGCATATAAAGTTGTACGAAAAAGACAAAAAAGTAACAACAAGCAAAATCGCAAAAGTTTTGGGAAATTATGATGAACTTACACAAACGATGTATTCTTTAATTGACAACGAAATATCCAAAGTATCGGTGTTATTCGATTTTATAAAATCAAAAGGATTAACTGTTGACAATGATTATGACACCCGAAACAGATTAATGGAATTGGTACGTGAGCAAGAACGAAACAGAGAAACGATCAATGTGACATTTAAAGAACTTAATGAGAGCATACATAGTTTAGCAGAAACGTTGACAACGTATCCATGTACAACGTGTGGTAATGAAGCAGAATTTATCGATGATGAAGATAAACTTTTTTGTAATTTGGTATGTCAAACAAAATTTTATTCACAAAAAAATAAATTGTTTTAGTTTAATTTTGACCAAATCAATCTACAACGTGATCCAATGGTTCCAATGGGTTTCCAATCCGTTTTTCCAGCAGTTGTTGTTGGGTGATCTTGTTTAATTTCCAGATATACATCCGGAAGTCCTTTTAGAGATCTTTCAATATCCCTTCGCAGCGCAATTTCATTTGTATCAAAACAACGTTTTGTGTCATCGTCTTTACAGCATACCTTGAAGGACATGACGGTTTTCCAGTCCAATTTATGTATTCCCCCGGTTGCTGGGTATCTTACAATTCTATTCTGTACATCATCGTAAATATTAAAAGGATACACCCCGTCATGTTTTTTTTTGCCCGAAGATACCGATGATCTTTTCAAGGTATCATTTTCATTATTTTTTGCAACTTCTGTTGTCGTTGTTACAGATGACGATGATGATACCAATAAATATATGGAAATTGCCAACACAATTGCCGAAATAATCCCCAACCATACCCATGTCCAGTAGAGATATCTTGGTATTTTCCGCTGTTTTGCAGTTACGTTTACTGGCGTAACTTCTTTTGTCGACATTGGGATTCCTTTGTTTACTCTAGATTTTACACGGGGAACATCTTTGGGTTTTTCTTCAAATAAAGGAAGAAATGCGTGCGTATTTTTCATAACTCTCAGTGTTAAATGAGTTCCCAATAATTATAAATGAATGCCAAAAATTGTTTAGATTGAAGAAAAGTTATGAGTCTTGTCTGTGTCATCAACAATAACTTTGGGTTATTCTTTGTACACTTGCAAGAATTACCGCTTTTAATTGGAGCAGGTCTTACCGCTATTACTTATTTTACCGGAAGTCCCTTTTTCGCGGCTGCTGGTTTTTACTTGTATATAATGTCTTGGTTTTTGTATCCTTTTCAAACGTATTTTAATATTACACGGAATCCTCTACTGTGTCCTCTTGGAAGTGCCGCGTATGAATTTCCATCTATGGAAGCGTTTTATATTACATCACTTGTAACAATGGTAATTTGGTACAGAATCCTATTCAAAGGCCGTCCAACAAAATTGGCATGGGGTGGTGTTTTTCTAGCATTTGCCATACCTACAACGGCTTTGCTATTTTTTCAATTTAATGTTTGGTATGAAGTGCTAATGTCTGCTGGTATTGCCGTGTTTACCACGAGTGTTTTCATGTTACATATGGCATACATGTGGAGTGACTCTTTGCCATATCTGGAACACGTTCCGCCATGTTCCACATTTGGATACAAGGATGACCTGGGATGGGCTGAGAGAGACGATTCATATCACGAAAAACGTCAAGAATTACACAAGATACTCCATTTTAATCATGATAAATGGAGAACAGTTTGAGATTAAAACAAGATTATAACAGGGCTGTGAAAATTATGCTATGCACCTTTCAGGTGCAGCATAATTGAAACAGACCGTAACAT
>Ga0180433_10002378_pt1 | contig 29151 bp, 29 predicted proteins | sample SS_ome_8_FD_132980 | JGI IMG/M metagenome (GOLD analysis project Ga0180433, IMG submission 132980) | Hypersaline lake sediment archaeal communities from the Salton Sea, California, USA - SS_1_D_1 metaG | ecosystem: Environmental > Aquatic > Non-marine Saline and Alkaline > Hypersaline >... | reverse complement strand
TTACGGAAATAATTCTTCATAATTCTTCAGGATATAGTATCCTATTGGCTATTAATGATGAGTATATAGTCTTTGGTGGCTTAAAAAATGTCTATCGAATTGGCTATTATTTGGGTTATCTTCGAGAGTTAACGAAAAAGCTAAATAAATTAATATCTGGAGATGAAATTACTGAAATGACTCTCTCGTTAGAAGCTTCTGAAAAAGCCAAACTTAACGTTCCTATTGACCTTGATGAAGATAAACCAATCGTTATGCCAACCACTGAACAAGATAAGGAAGCGTTAGATGGATTATTGGGTTTTCTTGACGATTGGGAAAAAGAAGGAGGGGAGAGCGAAGAAATTGAATCTCTACCCGAAAACAACATCGTTTCTATCCCAAAGACGTTAGGAATGGAATATAAGAGGTCTATGGAGGAGCCTGTATCAGAAAATATTCTTTCTAAGAGAGGAGAGGAACAATTCAAGGTCTATGATGATGAAATTCCTCCAATACCGTTGGATGATTATACACCTATGGAAATTGAAGAAGATACAACAATTAAAGAGCCGCAAATAGTACAAGAGCAGCCAGAAATTCAAGAATTCGAATCTACAGCGAAACCACGATCGTCTGAACATTTACCTTCACTTGAAGAATTAAGGCCTCCTGATTTTGAAACCCAATTTACCGACACAGCGACAGAATATGAAACTGAATTCGTTTTAGACAAGGAATCCAAAACTTTTGAATCTGTTCTTAAAGATTTGGGTTGGGATGAGGAAGAAGATTAAGAATTTTTATTTATGCTAGTTTAATATGATATTACTATTTCTAAGCAATATATTTCATAAAAAGGCTTAAATAAAAATCTCACAAAATTAGTATTAAACCAATTTTATATTTAATTAATTATCGTGAAAAAAATGACAGAAACCTCAGAAGTACTTATTGGAAAGTCAACTGAAAAAAAGAAATTACTTTTCGCTTTTCCAAGATTAGGAAGTTCGCTTGTATTAGGTATGGAAGGTTTTGCTTTATTCAATTTATACTATACTGGATATGGAGTATCTGCTTTATTGGTTACTCTCGCTCAAGCTATAGGATATGTCGTCATAGGTTTTGGACAATTTTTATTAGGATGGATAAGTGATGGTAAATATACAAAATGGGGAAGAAGAAAACCCTATATTATAGGTCTCGCTCCCCTACTAGGTGTTTCTTTTATATTTTTGTTTCTACCTACTTTATTTTTACCAGACCTAGTTCTATTACCCTCCAATGAACTTTCTCCTAATAGTGAAACTACTCTCTTTATATGGTTTTTAGTATGGGACCTTTTATTTAAAATCAGCTATTCTATGACTACTGTCTATCAATCCTGGATGGCAGAGCAATTCATCAACCCCGAACGCCCCAAAGTATCTCAATTTCAAAATTATTTTAATTGGATTGGCAATGGATCAATGGCCTTAGTCTCAATATTAGTGCTTACTGGATATGTAAATATTCTATCACCACCTTCACCAGCACCTCCGAACCCTAACGCTCCCATACCCCTTGACTTTTTAATATTTGTTTTAGCATTTGGTATAATTGCCACAGTTGCTTTTATTTTAGTTGGAATACTGATGCCAACAGAACCTAGATTTGAGATAAAAACGAGTTTAAAAGAAAATCTAAAGGTTGTATTAAAAAATCGAAATTATCTATTAGTTACATTAATGATTGGAATAGCAAGCTTAGGATGGTCTATTTTAAATGATGCTCTATTAGCATACAATCAAGCAGCATTATTTTTAGGAGGTATAGATTTCTATATTATTGCGGGAGTTTTATTAATAGGGATCTTTACTTTCCTTTATATTTGGAGGAGATTATTAGAAAAACGGGGAAAAAAAAATACACTCCTCAATATATTTTTGTTTGCCGCGATATTTCTGCCCATTTCAGTATTGGCTCTAATTGAAGCTATCCCAAGATTACTTCTTGGAATTATCTTTGTAATCATTGCAACTGGTGCTTTGGGTGGGTGGTATTTATTTCCCTATATCATATATGCCGATATAGCTGAAGATGATGAACAAAAAACAGGACAATTAAAAGCAGGAATTTATGCAGGTTTTAACAGTATCATCTTAAATCTCTTCCAAGCCTTTGGAGTTTTTGTTTTAGGCGTAGCGATTGAAAGCCTCCCTATCATAACTTTAACCGGGGGAGATGTTGCTCTTGGTTTGATCGTGTTCGGACCTATATGTTCAATAATCCTATTGATTTCATATTTCTATACAAAGAAATATGTAAAACTAGATTTTGAATGGGAGAAAAAACAAATATAATAATTCTTTTTTTTCTTTTTATTAATATCGTCTATCTTTTGCAATTACTTTTACATTTAGTGCCTCTGGACCTTTTTCATTTTCGGATTCCTTCAATTCAAACTCAACTTGATCTCCCATATCCAATTTCTTAAATCCGTCCATTAATATATTCGAGAAGTGAACAAATACATCTTCTTCCTCATCTGTAGTAATAAATCCAAAACCTTTTTTATAATCAAACCACTTAACAAAACCAGTTTTTTTTTCACTCATGGTAAATCCACTAATCAAATCTATATTATTAAAAATAGAATTAGATAGAAAAATAAAATTTTATTTTAAAATTTTTTTAATCCTTTCTACTCTGAAAGAATCTAATACGTAAATCCTAATATGATCTTTAATTATTGTTATTGAGTATGTATATCTTTGAGAAAATTTTAGAAATCTATAGAAAATACTATATCTGTCTGCATTGTCTGGGGCGCATGTTTTCGCTGCTAGGAACTAACACCACGAATTTTGAGCGAGGATATTCAATATTACTAACATTTACAATGGAAAATCACCACCATTTACTTTCCCCGAATTCACCACAAGAAGATCATACCAAGAACTTACGATTAATTGCTGAGAATGCAAATTTTATGCCTGCTCAAGAGATCTTAAAGAAAGAAGGATTTGAAGTAAATCCTATTCAAGAAACAAAAATATGCTATTTATGTAACAATATTTTTTCTCATTTGGAGATTTATGCTCAAGATGCCATAACTCATACTAAAAATATCGAGTTCGACAATTTTTTGGTTGGATCCTCTGTAGAATCTCAATTAATAAATTTAGAAGATGAATTTAAATCTGAATTCAATTTACTGGAATCAGAATCCATTAAAAGTCACTTTAATCGTGAGGTTGGTAAAATCATTTCTGACGATTTAAATAAGCCTCCCGAATTTTTATCTCCAGATATAACCATAATTTTTAATTTAACTCCAGAAACACATTCTATTGATCTTTTAATTAGAGCAATTTTTATTTATGGAAGATATAATAAATATTTAAGAAATATACCACAAACTCATTGGAATTGTGGAAATTGTATGGGAAAGGGATGTGGGCAATGTAATTTCACGGGAAAGCAATATAAAACTAGTGTAGAAGAATTAATCTCTCCTATATTCATATCTGAGTCATTGGCTACAGACTCAAAGTTTCATGGCGGAGGAAGAGAAGATATAGATGTTCGTATGTTAGGGGATGGCCGCCCCTTTATTATAGAGTTAAGAAATCCTAAAATAAGAACCTTAAATCTCCCTCAAATCCAAAAAAAAGTAAATAAAAAAAATAAGCGAAAGGTGAAAATCTCGAATTTGCAGTATAGTTCTAAATCAGAAGTAAAAAGATTAAAAAAGAACGCTGAAGAAACAAGAAAAACTTATCTAGCTAAAGTAGTTTCTGAGAAAAAGATAAATAAGGAAAATTTTAAGAGGAAATTAACTCTACTTAAAACTACATTAATTGATAAAAAAATCAAACAAAGAACACCTATTCGAGTTTCTCATCGACGTGCTGATAAGGTACGCGAAAAAAAAATTTACAATATTGATGGAAAATATCGTAAATCAACCTTATTTGAATTTATTATCGAAACTCAAGGTGGTGTTTATATTAAAGAATTAATTACTGGAGATGAAGGCCGAACTAATCCATCATTTTCAGAAATTTTTAATAGCCCACTTGTATGCAAAGAATTGGATGTTTTAAAAATATATTAATGGTCTTAAAAGCAAAAAATAAATAAATTATCTCGTATAAAATTACTTACTCTAATTTATATTGATATGTTATTTAGTGGAGAAGATGACACTTCATAAAGGCTATAGAAATAAGACCAGAAAACGGCATCGAAAGAATGTAAGAGAAAAAGGACTGCGTTCCATTGATAAGTATTTAATGGAATATGAAATTGGGCATAAGGTAGATATTATAACTGATTCATCGCAACAAAAGAGGGGTATGCCACATAGACGATATCATGGTCTTACAGGAACGATATCTGGCGAAAGAGGTCGTTGTTATGAAGTTGAAGTCAAACTAGGAAAATCAAAGAAAATATTAATTGTGGGAAAAGAACATCTAAGATTAACAAAGGGAGTATAATTTTAAACATTTTAAATTAAAGGTTGAAAATGCTATGTCTGGGCGAAAAGTTAGTGAAAAATCGGTTTCAATTCCAGAAGTAAAAAAAATCATGGAAAAAGTTAAGGATGATATTGAAGAGATAGATTCAGAAGAGGGATTATCTCATTTTCAAGAAATTACATATAATTATGTCAATAGATTTGCCAAATTCAATGACAAAACTGCACAAAAAATTATAAAACTCTTAACAGAAAAACATGAAATAGAAGATGTCTACGCAATTAACATTGTGAATATCGCTCCTAAAACTGTTCCAGAATTACGCATGATTTTGGAAAAAAGTTTTATAGGAAAAACATTAAATGATGATCAATTACAAGATCTTTTATACCAAATAGAAGAATTAAAATAAATTTGATAGAAAAGATTAGATTCTAACATTTACATCGAAGAATTTATAAATTCTTGTGGCTATAAATTTTAATGAATAAGGCTTATTATACAAGAGATTATAAAAAATATATCTATTATGGATATCAAGATAGTAATTACAAAGAAAATTGGTGGATATGGAAAGACCTCGGGATCGATACAGAAGACCTCCGAAAAAACCAAATTATCAAAGAAGAGGTCCCAGAAAAAAGAAACAGTTTATCAAAAAGTTTCGAGAGGTAATTATATTAGATTTATTACTCCACGGTCATCCTGAAGAAGATAAACCAAGTTGGTCGAAAACACCAATCGCACAAGTCATTACTATGCCTGATTTTGTACTTTATGAGGTAAAAGTAAATAAGGATGCCGATATCAAAGTTCAAGAAAAAAATACATATGAAGAATTTACGAATCAAAATAAATTACGAGAAGTTCTTAAGAAGATAGATTATGATGATTTAACTAATACTTCAAAAGCTCTTTTAGAACCAATCCTCGAAAATGAAGTATTAAATTATGAAAACGAGTTCATCAACTTCTTTAATAATTCTACATCCATTACTCCAAGAATGCATGCCCTAAAATTATTACCAGGAGTGGGACAAAAGCACATGTGGGATATACTGAACGCTCGAAATCGACAAAAATTTACGACTTTTCAAGATATTATTGATAGAACGAGCATTTCGAATCCTTCAAAACTAATTGCTCAGAGAATAGTTAAAGAATTGCAGCGGGAAGGAGTGAAATATTATTTGTTTTCCAAGACTCAGAAGTATGAATAAATAATGAATCGAAATGAGACTATCTCTATTCTAAAGCAATTAGAACTTTCACCAAAGAAAAGTCTAGGTCAGAATTTTTTAATCGATGATAATGTTTTAAAAAAAATAATTTCTGCTGCTAAGCTTAACAGTGATGATATAGTTTTAGAAATTGGAGCAGGATTAGGAGCTTTAACATTTCAATTAAGTAAAGAAGTAGAAAAAGTATATGCTTATGAAATCGATAGAACACTCTATCAATATCTGAAAAATAAATTTTCATCTATTACAAATGTATGCATTATTAATGAAAACATTTTAAATGCTAATATTCCCCCACATAATAAAGTAGTATCTAATATTCCTTACTCAATCACAGGACCTATCTTAGAAAAAATTTTTTATAACATTTCTCCTCCCATAGGTATATTAGTAATCGAGAAAAGTTTAGCCAATAGGCTATTTTTCAAGAACAACTATAAAAATTTCTCTCGAATCTCCATAAATTTTAACGCTTTCATGATTCCCGCGGAAAAGTATCCAATATCCCCAAATGCTTTTTATCCTAGTCCTAAGATCGAGCTTTCCATGATAAAAGTGCTTCCCAGAGAAGATATCCATCCTTTTTTAAAATCAAAAGAAACCAGAAACTTTTTTTTGGATTTCATTTCAGGTATTATGCCCTATAAAAATAAAAATCTCTCAAATGCAATTCTTTCATATCTAAAGATCAATAAATTGATAAAACTTTCAAAAAATGAATTAAAGGATTATTTGGCTTCTATATCTTTTGAGGATAAAAAGCTTTCCCAATATGAATATGATGATTTCATTATTTTAAGTAAAAAATTTTATGAGTTAATAACATAGAATTAAGGTGAATATCAAGATAAATACTTACGACGATCCAATTATCAAACATAGCAATGAAAATGTATATTCTCCATCCGATGATACATTCCTCATCGTTGATTATTTTAAAAGAACAATAACGGACTCATCTTTTGATGGATATAATCTAAGAAAAGTAAATTATATATTAGATATGGGGACTGGAAGTGGGTTCATAGCTATTTTCCTCAAAATGCTTGCTAACAAACTTTCAAATTTTAATCCTAAAATTTATGCTTCTGATATCCTAAAAGAAGCAATAATTTGTGCTAAGCAAAATGAAATATTAAATTTACAACTTAGTAAAATCCACTTTATCCGATCGAATCTATTTAAATCCTTTCCCAAAAAATTGCATAATAGATTTAATATTATTATTTTCAATCCTCCCTATTTACCCGCATTAGAGGAAAATAAGGGAAGTACCTCCAGTGAAAAAGATTACAGCTGGAAAGGAGGGATTATGGGCTATGAATCTCTCATCAAATTTTTTAATGAAGTTCTAAATTTTCTTAACCATGACCATATGATCTACTTTATTACTTCCAGTAGGATTAATAAGGAGTATATTGATGAAAAGTTAAGTTATTTAGGATTTCAATCAGAAGTGATCGCAAAGAAACATATTTTTTTTGAAGATATTATACTAAATAGGGCAGTTCGAATTTCTTCTTAAAATGGTCTTCTTGATCTCCGTTTTTCTAATAAGTTAATACCATGCTTGTTAATTTTTCTTGAAAGATTATTAAAAAGTAGGTCTATCTCTGAGGGTCTGAATACCGCTCTTTTATGTGCTTCAATCTGAGGTATTGGTAAACCATAATATTCATTGAGGCTTGATATCGGTAATAAAATCGATGAAATTAAATCAGCTCGTTCTGCTGCATCATTAATTGATTGATTTTCATCCATAAAAAACTCAATACGGCATGGTGTGTCATATTGTGTAGTTTTAAGATAGAATGCGTAAAAAGTATGAGGAAAATAATATGGAATTTCTTTTTTAATTCCTGTATCCCTAATTTTGTCAATATCCTTTTTACAGACAAATATAGAGCTTCTCTCAGCCTTATATAATAGTCTATGATAAAGATCCATATCTGAGAAATATTCAATCACTTGTCGATAATTTATTTCAACAAACTCCTTTAAATGATTATAACTTGGTTTGGACATTAGTATAGAATTTCCTAATAAATGTGTCAGTGCGGAAGTTCTTGTATCCTTTATTGAACCAATCAATATTATCCCATTATCTTTACAACGTTTATAGAGCTTTTGATATTCTCGTAATAGTTTGTCATATTTTTTTGCAATTTCTATATCTTGAGTAAATAACAAATTAATTGGCATAATAACTATAGAACCGTCGATTATGATTAAATCAATATTTGGTTTTTTCTCAATTAATTTATTTAATAAATTGATCTCCATGAAAGTCATGTCTATCGAAATCTTTGCTTCAACTGCGGTGTCTTCTCTGTTGAGATAATTTCCTTGTACGAAATAATTATTAAATCCACTTAGGTCAGGATAATACTCAATCTTGGAGGAATGATTCTTATAAAAATAATATTTAACTGCGATTGCTTTTAAAAAAGAGAAGTCTACATTCATAAATTTCTTAATCACGGAACTTCCATCCACGCATACAACGTACAAACCACTAATATTGGAAATTTGAATCTTTTTTTTAATGAGATTCTCTTTAATATCATAATTGGGGTATTTAATGAATTCTGAAAAATCTAATTTTTTCGAATTTTCTGTAATGGCAGAGACAAACTTCTTTTTTAAAATTTCAATTTCTTGATATTCCTCCGCAATATCTTGGATATTTTTAAGCAAAATCTGTTCTTTAGTTAATCCCATTTCTTTCAATTTAATAGCTTTAAGGGCTTCCATGCCACTTAAACTGAGATTTTCATCTTGCGTTGTCATCAAGAATATTGGATTCACAAATAACTATTAAAGGCAATGAGATATGAGATTTTGTAATTTCTAAGATATATTTAATATTAAGATATAATTATTTAGATTAATGATTCAACTCGGAGAAAATCCATGGATATTAATCATTCTATCCATGTTCGAGGTTTTACTTATTATAATTCCAATATTTATATCCTCTCGGATTTCAAGAACCTCTATGAAACAAGAACTCCATGAGATTGGAGTCGTAATTTCGTTTTCAAATTTCATTAATAAATTAATGAAAATAGCTTTGGGAATAGTCATTGGTATTGGATTAGTATTTTTAAGTAGGTTTATCTTATTCTTTTTTCAAGACATTATCGTTAGTTTTCTTTTCAGTAAAGATTTTGTTGAGGAAGGTGTGACGAATGCCATAAATACTCAACCTCTAAATCCAAATCCTCTCCAGATCTTTATATTTATAATAATCCAATTTTTAATTATCGGTCCTTGTGAAGAAATTTTTTTCCGAGGTTTTATTATCACAAAATTTAAAGGGAAAATCCGGCTTGCATTTGCTATAATTATTTCCTCCTTTTCCTTTGCCTTATTTCACGTACCTCCTTTCCTTGTTCCAATATCCACAATCATTACCTATTTCGGCTATTATTTTACTATTGGAATTATTCTCGCATTAATTTTTATCTATTCGAATTTCTCGTTGATTCCCGGGTCACTAGCACACTCTGTATTTAACTTCTTGATTCTAATACTATAATCTTCTTTTTCGATAGGTAAGATTTTTAGAAAGAAATATTAAATACTAATAATAATAAATGTTAATAATAAAGAATTGTATGGGTATAAATTTAAGAAAAAAAGGCAGTTCTTATTAATGTATTTATCATTAAAGTATGATAAAATAACCTAAATTCCTAGTTTATTAAGTAATATGACTGATTACGATTTTACATTCAAGATTATGATGTTAGGGGATGCAAGTGTGGGTAAAACCTCACTCACGATTAGGTATATCTCCGGATTCTTTCTTGAAGATTTAAAACTCACTATTGGAGTAGATTTTTACTCTAAAACTACTAATTTTAAAGGAAAGAAAGTCAAATTACAGATCTGGGATTTTGGAGGGGAAGAACGCTTTAGATTTTTATTATCTCAATATTGTAAAGGTGCAAACGCAGCTTTTTTTCTTTATGATATCACTAATTCCATAACATTAGATCATTTGCCGGATTGGACTCAGATTATTAGAGAGCACGCGGGAGATATACCAATAATGCTCATAGGATCGAAACTCGACTTAGAGGAATTTAGAGCTGTTCCTCGAAATGAGGGAATTCTAGCAGCAAAAAAGTATAATTTATCCTCATTTGTTGAGCTCTCTTCAAAAACAGGTCAAAATGTTGAGGAAGCGTTCAACTTGATGACAAAGTCACTTTTTGAAAAATACTCAAAAGAACAATTCTGAAATACTCTTCCCATTAACATTTTTGAGGTATTTTCATATGCAATATAATTATTTGGGAAAAACTGGCATTAAAGTAAGCCAAATCGGTTTGGGTACCGAATACTTATTTCACCAACAACAAGAAATTGTCACTAAAACAATTCAAGAAGCAATTAAAGCGGGTATTAACTACTTTGACATTCTTTTTTCTGTTCAAGATTACTTAAAAAAACTCTCAGATGCTATTAAAAGACATCGCGAGAAAATTGTAATAGCAGGCCATCTAGGCACTAAGGAGATTGATGGAAAAGCAAGAAAAACAAGGTCAGTAAGTGAGGCTAAAGAATCCTTCTTAAAATTGCTATCAACTTTAAAGATAGATTACGTTGATATTCTCATAATTCAGTTTGTGACTCTTAATGAATATGATATTATTTTTAATTCTGAAAATTTACTCGACTTAGCTCTTTCATTCAAAGAGGAGGGAAAAGCAAAACACATTGGAATTAGTACTCACGATATTACTGTAGCAATAAAGGCAATTGAAAGTAAAAATTTTGAAGTACTGATGGTTCCTTTGAATATTGCAAACCATAATCTAAAAGATCGAGATAAATTACTTAATAAATGTTCAGCAGAAAAAATTGGATTAATTGCGATAAAACCATTTGCTGGAGGGAAGCTATTACAGAAAAATATTACTGTATATTTTGCCAAATACCAAACTGCAGGTTTAAATTTTAAAAAAAAAGTTCCCCCTACTATCAATTCGTTAAAGTGTTTAAATTATGTGACCTCCTTACCAAGTGTTAATCTAACATTAATGGGCGTAAAAAATACCATTGAGCTCCAAGAAAATCTTAAATATTTCCAGACTTCTAAAAGAGAAATGAATTTTGAACCTCTTATTCCCAAATTTGCGATTTAAATCTTTTTATGCCAAATCTGCATTTTATCTGGACCCCGATTATTCCATGCATAATAAGGTATTGCCACAAATTTCTGACTTGATGAGATTATTCCTTCAATAAGATTTAATCCACCCAAGAAATTTTCCTTATAGATTGAGGTAAGGGGAGTATTCTCTTTAATTTCTGTAGTAAATATATCAAAACCTTTATTATCTTTTTGTTCTAAACAATAAATCAATGGCCCATTAGAGATAGAAACCTTATTCTTTATATCTTTGACTCGGGGATCGCCCTTGATTAAATGGGGATTCATTTCGAATATGATAGAAATCTTATCATTATTATTCCAGATTCGATTAATTTCCAAATAATCTCCAGGGATGGGATCAATTGCAATTTTTTCTCCATTAATTTGAATTAGTGAGTGTTTCGACCATTGGGGAATTCTAAGAGAAATAACAAAATCGAAACTCCTATTGAGTAAAAGTTTTATATCGACTTTTGCTTCCCATGGAAATTGGCTTTTTTGATTAATTTCAATAGGAATGTTTTTAATTTCACATTTTAAATTGCTTCCAATATATTGATGAATAAATAATCCTTTTTCTGATACACTATAAATATATTGACCTAGTGATGCGATGGTTCGAGCAAAATTGGGAGGACAGCAAGGACATAAAAACCATTCTTTACGTTCATAATCTCCATCGGATATAAGAGGATTAGTATAGGAATATTTTTTCCCATCGAGTGATTGTCCAACTAAAAAGGAATTGTATAATATTTTTTCTATTAAATCAGCATATTTGGCCTGCCCTGTTATTTGAAGCATTCTCAAGTTCCACATCAAATATCCTACTGCTGCACATGTCTCAGAATATGATTTTTTTATCCTTAATTTGAAATCTTTTTCAAAACCCTCAATTCCTTTTATAGAACCAATTCCTCCCGTGATATACATTTTTCCTTCTGTTATTTTTAACCAAGATCTCAGTAAAGCATTTAAGAGTTCTTCATCCCCCTTCTCAGCATAAAGATCTGCCATACCACAAAACATATACATGGCTCTGACTGCGTGACCTACAGGATCTATTATCTCGCGTACAGGAATATGAAGTTGATAACAAGTTCCATTAAGAATAGCATAATAAAATCTTAGCCGCTCTTTAATTGAAAGATCAGCAAAAAAATCTTCAATTTCATTTTTCTCTCCTTCTTTAAATGCTAACTCTTTTGCTTGCTTCAATGTCGAATTTAAATTTAGAAATTGACTAAAAATGTATCGCTTCGAGTTAGCGCCTTTTCCCCTTCGATTGATAAAATCTTCAGCTAGTAAAAAATAATTTTTTTGATTTGTAAGTTGATATAAAGAAAATAATGCTAATTCTATTTCTTGGTGCCCTGGAGGATTTCCTTTTTTTTCCTCCATAAAGATCTCATAAATTAGATCAATAAATCTTTCAACACCATCTATCAATTTTCGCGAATTAGTTGTATTATAATGAGCAATCGCTGCTTGAATTAAATGTCCAGCACAATAAAGTTCATGCATAAATGTGGTATTACTAAATCTTTTCTCAATGAAGTTGGAAGTATAAAATGTATTTATATATCCATCGCTGAGTTGAGACTTAAGAATAAGCCCAATAATTTCATCAACCTTCGTTTTCAGCTCGATGTCTTCAAATTTGTTTAGTATGTAACATGCCGCTTCCAACCATTTGTAGACTCCAGAATCATAATAAAATTCGCCCTTATGTCGTCCCTTTTTAAGATTTGCCGCTACACGGAAATTATTGATGTGATTTGCTTTTTCTAATTGATCATGTTGTCGGTGAATTGCCAATTTTCGATTAATTTCTTGTCTTGTTGACCAAAATAGATCATCTATAACAACTTGTTGAAAAGGAATCGCTATGAGTTTATTAAACGGTCTCTTCTTGTGACTCATAAAGAGTAAAATTAATTATTTATTTTTTAGTTATGGTAGTATAAATAACCAAAGATTTTATTTATAGATATTAAAAGAATTAAGTTTGAAAAAATATAGAAATTACATCATTCACTTAAGCGCCTACTAAGCTCATTCAATTCCTTCTCAATTCTTTTTACCCTCAACTCATAAATTTCCTTTGAAATCTTATCCGCAGCTAATAAATCATCAAATTCACTAAGCTTGGTCTTGAGTTCTGCTATATTTTGTTTGATAAGCTCCTTTTCTTCCTGTTCAGATACCAATTTGTTTGCTTTAGTTTCCAATATTTTAATATTTCCAGCTACTTTTGCTTTTTGAGTTTTTTCTAAAACAGCAGCTTCAGTTTCTCCTTTCATTTTTTGAGTTTGTGTAGAAAATTTTGTTGCTTCTAATTCTGATTGAGCCTCCAAAATTTTCTGTTTGCGTTCAAACTCTTTCTTTGTGGCTTCAAAAACTCTTTTTTCAGCTTCTAGTTGCTCTTTTGCATTTAAGATTTCTCGCTCATCCTTAATTTTTGCTTTTTCTCTCTCAGCTCCAAATAGCTTTTCTGTACCTTCTGGTGCTTTAATGCCTAAAATATTAATGGATTCAAATTCCAAACCATATCTCAAAAGTTCATCTGTTATTTTAGATATAATTTGATTAATAATCCGTCCTCGATCCTCTAATAATACTTCTTTTGCATTATAATTTTTGAAGATATCCCTTAAAGAGGTGTGCATTAGACTTTTTATCCAATTTTTCAAATCTTCTACATTCCAGATTTTCCTGCCTGCAATTACATCATTATAAAACGTTTTGGGGTTTGTGACTCGTAAATTCAAATCTCCGTGAAGTCCAATGACCACACCATCTTTAGTAGGGATACCTTCGGTTTGTGCGATGCCCCATTGGATTTTTATGAAGGACGTGTCAACCCAGACCAATTCTAGCCCCTTCATTTTGTCTTTTTTGTTGAGTTCATAGACGCCCCCGCCAAGAACTTCCACTAATTCTGCTTTGTTATAAAATAATACTTTCTCATAATCTTTCACTATGAAGTATTTCTTTTTTTTAATATTATCTCCTGGTTGAGGATAAATATGAATAATCTCATTAACAGCCCCACCTTTATCTTTCCGTTTCCAAGAAATCATATCAGATTTATTTGGGTTAAATTTTACTACGTCTATTTCACGATACATAACTCATCAATATTTTTTCTTTACTTTTTTAATTTTATTCGTTTGAATTTTCGGATACAATATACCATTGGTCGCCATGAAGAAAGGATTTGGAATATTTAAAAATCCCAAATTTTGTGAGTTTATCTAATAATTTATTGACTTTTTCAGAACTCCAGCCGGTTCTTTGTACCATATCAACTAGAGTAAATTTTTGAAATTGAGCAGCAATAGAGATTAACAAATTTTCATCTTCAGTAATGTCATGAGCTTTTAATTGGATAATTTTTAACGAGTGATTATCATCAATTTTTATAATTCTAATTCCAGGAAGATATCCTTTTTCTGAAAGTGACTCTATAACGCGTTCTAACTGCATAATATTAAAGTTTAAATCGGGATGTTCATCTAAAATTAATTGGAAAAAGGCATAAAGTGGGATATTGTCCGCTAATGTGAAATTATGATCCTCGAACTCTATTTCTCCTTTTTCAAGTCTTCCGATTAACCTTAAGATTATATCTTCAAGACTCTTCTCAATAATATCTCTGCTTAGGGACACATTAATGACATTATTTATCAAACCTGGCTGAATCTCATTTTTTAATAACCCTTTTAATTCTTCATTTCCCAAGGTATGAGAATGTACATCTAACAATTTTCTATTTTCGACTAAGTTAGTTAGAACTCTAACTTCTTCTCTTAGATCATTTCCAATACTATAACTATTTGAGATAGAATTTGTTTCAAGAAATTTCGATAACCTAACAACAATTTCCATCATTCTCTTTACTTGATTTAAAGTTATTGCGTTAAAAAAGTATGCTTCAGCATATAATAGCCTAAATTCATCTTTTGAAATTTTCTCTTTCTTCTCTCCAACTTTTTTTAGCTTATACTTTGCGATTAAATCCCTTGGCAAATTGTTGATTATCTGACGTAAATATTTTACACGTTTAATGATAAAGCTTATTATATCTTCAAACTTTGGATGATTTAAATTTAAGATTGGCCCTAAGACTTTACTCAATTCAGCTTGAAGCGTATTAAGATTTTCAGATAAAAGTTCTTGAGATGTTTTTAATTCAATTTCAAGCGCCTCAAAATTATCTGGGATTGTGATGTTATTTAATAACTCTTCTTCCCTGGATGTAAAATGAATTTGTTTATCAAGACCTTGGGCTTTATCGACTACTTTCTTACCAAATTTGGTAATTCTCCATTTTGGAATAATATTATCCCCTTCGGTGACTCTCTCCACTTGATTAAACTTTTCCAGTTGTAAAAGGACATTTTTTACTACCCGTATCGACATATCAGTTTTTTCCCCTATTTTCCTCATACTTGTTGGCTTTTTATCGCGATTATAGAGATGGATGAGAATCGTCTCAATCCCTTGAAGGCTGATAGGTAAATTTTTCGTCGAATCTTTCTGATCTTGCTTTACCATTATATTGAAAATAATCTAAATAGAGATTATATAATTTAAGATCTCTCACATATTTAAATATTTGCAAATGTTGCTATATTGCAACATTTTTATATATATCCAAAAAAACTAAAAAAGATTTTTTAGGAAATACCAAATCTCGATTATGGACGGTTTCACCTTAAAAAATCTTTTAATTCATTAAGTATCTATTAGGAAGAATAGTATTATAACTGAGAAGAATCTGAATGAAATTGAGATCTAAGTTATAAATATTATAATATATATTTTACTAATTAGATTATGACCACTGATAATTTATGGGATATATCCTATTGCGGATTAAATTGTGCTGCATGTGATATATATCTCGCATCTCATGGTAATGATAAACTCCATGAGGAATTACTTACTTGGTTTCAGGAAAATGTCGATCCCAAAATAGAAAGGATTAGTTGCGAAGGATGTAGAGGTCCAGAAAATAAATGCTGGACTCCAGATTGCTACTTCAGACAATGCGCTCAAAAAAGAAAGTTTGACTATTGTTTTGAATGCTCTGATATGCCCTGTGATAAATTACAAGAATTTGTAAGTGATGGAATGTCTCATCATGCAAGAACAGTTAACAACATGAAAAAAATGAGAGAAATGGGCCTGGAAAAATGGATTGCTTCTCAAGATAAGGTTAAATTTTGTCCATAAGTATAATTAAAATAATGAAAATGAACCAACCACCTATACATGGGAATTCTTAAAATTAGTTAAAAAAACATGAAATAATATGTTAAAGTTTTGGAAGATTACAATAAATCAAAAAAGTAAAAGAAAAAAAAGAAAAGTTGTTACTATTAGCCGGAATTTATTTATTTTACCATATCAATAGCGATTTTCATATCGGATTGGGTAACTTTCTTCCTGCCAGAATGTTTAGCAATATCTAATGCAGCACCAGTTAATTCTTTAGCATATTCCTCTAAATAATCCATTAACTTGTCAACTGCAGCTCGACTTACTATTTCAGCTCCGGCTTTTTTCATTAAAGCCCGTAAAGGACTCCATGCAAATGCAGCCATTTTTATTCCTCCACAATTTTTTTATTAAGTATTAAATACCTTAAATTTTTAGTTAAAAATTTTAATGTATTTACTCTTTAATTAGTATTACTTCTATATAAATGTGTTGGTTGATGAGTGGTATTGGACAGATAAAATTCTCCCAATCAAGTCGACAAAAAAAAATTGATTAGAAAAAAATCTTTATTTTTACTTCTGAAATCCAACCCATGAAAATGTTCTATATGTGAACTCAAATGACAATGTTTACTTTGATGATACTTGTATTATGACATTACTTGGTCAAAGGTGGAGCCTAAAATTATAGTGCAGGTATAATAGAAAAAAATATCTATCATGTAGGGTCAATTTACAAGAACCTAAATAGTCTAAGTATCATTAGATATGCATATATGAATTTATCTAATAGATTCTCTCATACCATTAATAATTCGTCAAAAACTAAGTATGTAAAAATCACATTAATGTATTATTTAATGTCTAAACAATATAAATTTGAAGCAAACTGATTCTATATTATTGAGTAAAGAATTCAACACAAAAAATTAAAATGAGGAAAAATGCTTATTGTATTAACCAATTAAGAAAGTGAAATGCAATGAGTGCAGACGAAAATAATCCCGATCAAGAGCCAAAACCAGCCTACATTTTTAAGATCTGTTTAATAGGTAATGGAGGTGTAGGGAAAACTTGCATAGCGCGTAGATTATGCTTCGACACATTTGATGCTAACACAAGATTAACTATCGGTATTGATTTTTATACCTATGATCTTCCAATCATCGTTAGTGGTGAGGAAACATTTTTACGTCTTAGTATCTGGGATTTTGGAGGTCAAGAGCAATTTAAAAAGATGTTCAGTTATTATATTGGTGGGGCTAATGGTATCTTCCTCGTTTTTAGTTTGTATAATCTCAACAACACTTTACTTGGATTGGATTGGTGGAGTGATCATTTAGAGAAGCTGCATCATGATAAAACCCCAAAAATTTTGGTTGGATGCAAATATGATCTTGTGAAAGAGGAGAAGAAAAAGATAAACGAATTAATAATTGAAAATTTCCGGAAAAAGCAGGGGACCATTCCTTATTATAAAACTTCCTCAAAAGAAAATTACAATATCCGTGAAATCTTCTTGGAAATGACAAAAACAATTCTTGATGAAAATAATTTCGATTACGATAAAATCCTTTAAGTTATACCAACTAAATTTTGCCACTCTGGTTATCTTATTAATCAGATAAGGATGAGGACTACTCCGATAATTGTTAAGATGACGCCAAGAAATCCAATTTTAGAAATCCTCTCCTTATTTATCACATAAGTAAGAGGAAGGGAGAATAAGGGGCTCGCACTAGCAATAAGAGACATTACTGTGGATCCCGCAACACGAGCAGCCTCAGTATATACATATGCCCCTAATGAAGTTCCAATTAACGCAGCGATGATTAAATATACCCATGTTGTTGCTGATTTTCGCCAGGGGGATATATTTATTTTCTTTTTCTTTATTGAATAATTTTCTCTCCCTGCCATAATAGTGAGAAGAGCCGCAGCAAAGGGGAAACGGATAACATTTCCTAAAATTGAACTTAGTCCCTCCTGCAATGTTAAATACATATCAATTTGGAGGGTTGCAAATTCAATAATGATTAATCCTATTGCCCAACTTAAAGAAGCAATCAATCCAAAAATAAGCGCTCTCAAAGAATTTAATCTAAGTTTCTTTTTTAATCTTTTATTATTCATTGGCTCATACGTCTCAAAACTTGGATCGACAATAACATTCACCTTCGATTTACTTTTTCCAATAATTATTACTCCAACACTGATGAAAAAAAGTGATAACAATAACGATATATCAAAATTTTGATTTAGAAAAATTATCGAGAGAATAAATGTAAATAAAGGAAATGTCATAGATACTCCTAAGGCGAGAGTAGTACCCAAATCTTTTTGTGCATTAAAATAGGCAGTATCTCCAAATACTTGACCAAACAGAAAACTAATGAATAGGATGATCCATAATTCAAATGGAAGGAGGAATATCTTATCGAGAATATTGAGTAGGAAGGCAAAAGCAATGAAGGTGACTGTGCCAACTGCAGTTCTGAAAAAATTAATAAAAACTGGACTAGCTTCATGCTCAGTTTTCCGAAATAATACATTCGATATAACAAAGGTCATTACTGCTAATACTGCAATCAATTCGCCTATCATGATCTTTTCTTATTTGATTGTTTTTCTAAAGCAGATGCCTCCTCATCAGTTAATTTTGCATTGCATTTATAGCAATATAATGGTTTTGAGTCAAATTCAGTCCCACATTTAGGACAAACAGACACCACCTTTTTGTTAATCTCAAACAATTTAATGCTTTCTTCTTTTTTGTGAATCTTCCTGAAGAAATTAATAATTAAAGCTGGAATAATAGAGTAGGTAATAATGGAAGTAGCTAATATAAGAGTTTTAAAAAATAATTGCCCAAACATCTCATTAAAGTAAAGTGGACTATATCGCGAGAGAAATACATAAAAAAAGAAATTAGGAAAAAAGAAAGTAAGCAAATTCATCGAATAGATCTTTTTTACCTCTCGGAAAAGAACATTTGGTATAGTTGAAACCAATAGCCATATTCCATATATTAAGAATGTATCATTGAGATCCTCAAACATGACATAATTTGCAAGAAATTGAATTATTTGCTTTCTTTCTACTGAGATGGAACTGTCAAACTCAATCTCAAAAGAATACTCAAAAATAATCAGAAATAGGCTTAAAAGCGTAAATTGAATGAGAAAAATAATGATTTTACTTCTTATTATTTTGAGTATTTTCATTATATAGTAGTAAATTTCCTAAGGCAAAAAAATTCTTTCAAAGAGAAGGTAATATTTTAATAACTACCATCTATAAAGAATATTTAACTGGATTTCAGCGCAAAATAACTATTTGCATATTCAGAAGTATTATAAAAAGATAAAAATCATGTCTAATCCGTAAAATTTTTAATATTTGCATACCTTAATAACTTACAGTGTTTAACCGATTAACTTATTCTTTAAGGTTATTTAATTTTAAACTCAAAACAAAGGATGTTTTAGTTTTATGATCTGTACTTACTCTAATAGTAAATTAAAGTTTATCTATATTATAATGGAGGAAATTATATTATGAGTTATACTTTTAGTCGTACCAAGATGATTGAAAAAATTAAGTTTGGTTTATTATCCCCTGATGAGATTCGGAAAATGAGTGCCGCACGTATAATTACTGCGGACACCTATGACGAGGATGGACTTCCTATTCCCTCTGGGTTAATGGACCAACGTCTCGGCACTATTGAGCCGGGACAGCGATGTCAGACATGTGGTAATCTCGTCAGTAATTGTATGGGTCATTTTGGGCATATAGAACTCGCGAGACCCGTAATTCATGTAGGATATGCGAAAAAAGTGTTAAAAGTATTACGTTCAATTTGTCCTGAATGTTCTCACTTGATGCTTACTGAAGAGGAAAAAGAGAGATTTAGAAAAGAACAAGTGAAACATCGAAAACTCTTTTTTGAAGGAGATGAGGATGCATCAAAATTAGTTTTTAAAAGAGCCCGAAAAAGTAAAGTGTGTCCCTATTGCGGAGCAAAGAAGAAAAAAATTATAATTGAAAAACCTACTACGTTTTATGAAGAGGAAGAAAATAAAGGCTCCCGTAGAATTACACCCATTGAAATTCTTGAGCGCTTAAAGAAAATGAACGATAATGATTTACGTATTTTGGGAATTTCTCCCGAAAACGCTCGACTTGAATGGGTTGTATTTACCGTATTACCAATCCCTCCCGTATGTGCACGCCCATCAATCACATTAGACAGTGGTATCCGATCAGAAGATGATCTCACCCATAAATTAGTTGATGTAATACGTATAAACCAAAGACTTCGAGAAAACATTGATGCTGGAGCTCCGCATTTAATTGTTGAAGATTTATGGGAGTTATTACAATACCACATTACTACTTATTTTGATAATCAAGTTTCTGGAATTCCTCCTGCACGACACCGTTCGGGAAGAGCCTTACGTACTTTAACTCAAAGATTAAAAGGAAAAGAAGGAAGATTTCGAAGCAATCTGAGTGGAAAACGAGTAGACTTTTCCGCTCGAAGTGTAATTTCACCTAATCCTTATATTAGCATTAATGAAGTAGGAGTTCCAATTGAAATCGCGAAAATTCTAACTATTCCTACTAATGTAAATGATTGGAACATTGAAGAAATGAAACAAATGGTTTTAAATGGCCCAAATCGTCATCCTGGGGCAAATTATATTATTCGAAATGATCGAAGGCGTATAGATCTTCGCTATGTTAAAAACCGAAAAATGATTGCTGAAATGCTGGCTCCGGGATTCACTGTAGAACGCCATCTAAATAATGGTGATTTAGTTTTATTTAATCGACAACCATCTCTTCATCGAATGTCTATTATGGCTCATGAAGTAAAAATAATGGATGGAAGAACATTTCGGTTGAATTTAACAGTATGCCCTCCCTATAATGCTGACTTTGATGGGGATGAAATGAACCTTCATGTCCCTCAGAGTGAGGAGGCACGAACAGAAGCAGAATTACTCTTAAAGGTACAAGAACATATCTTATCTCCTCGATTTGGAGGTCCTATATTAGGGGGGATTCAGGATTTTATCTCATCTGTATTTCAATTTACTAGCAAAGAATCTTTATATAATATAAAAGACACTCTCAATCTTCTATTTATGGGAGGAGTCTTCGATATGACTCCTGATTTTAGCTTAGAAGAACTCACTCCTGTAGTAACCGATCCCGAACCAATGTATTCCGGAAAACAAATATTTAGCACCTTATTTCCCGATGATCTGAATATCCGCGTGAAATCAAAATTTTGTAAGAAATGTGAAGTTTGTACTGAGGAAGATTGCGAATATGATGCTTATGTGGTTATTAAGAACGGGAAGTTAATAACAGGGACGATAGATGAAAATTCATTCGGTGCAATGCAGTCAAATAGTATCCTCCAAAGAATTATAAAAGATCACGGAAATGCTCGAGGACGTCAATTTTTAGATAATTCTACTAAAATGTTGCTCTATGTTATCCGTCAGAATGGTATGACAATGGGATTGGATGAAGTTTATGTCTATGGAAAGGCCTATGAAAAAATTAGAAAGATTTTAGAAGATGCTGATGATGAATCTGAGAAATTAATTAAAGCCTTCCATGAAAATGATACCGAAGTATTAAAGAGAGCTCCCGGACGTTCCATGAGAGAAACACTCGAATTAAGGATTCGACAGGTTCTCGCTGAAGCCCGTAAACAAGCAGAGGAGTCCGCTGCAGAATTTATCGGTGATGAAGCCCATTCTGTAATAATGACAAAATCAGGAGCCCGAGGGAATATATTGAACCTCGGTCAAATGTCCGCAGTAGTAGGACAACAAGCAATTAGAGGAGAGCGAATAAACAGAGGTTATAGTTCAAGAACACTACCCCATTTTAAAATTAATGATCTTTCTCCAAAATCACGTGGATTCGTAGAATCTTCTTATAGAAATGGTCTAAAACCAGTAGAATTCTTTTTCCACGCGATGGGAGGAAGAGAGGGATTAGTAGATACTGCAGTCAGAACCTCAACTAGTGGATATATGCAACGCAGATTAGTAAATGCATTACAAGATATGGTTATCGAGAATGATGGGACAGTAAGAAACAGCGATAAAAACATTATCCAGTTTAGTTATGGCGATGATGGAATCGATCCTATGCATACTGATCATTCTGATGCCGTCAACCTCGATGTGCTTTTACTTAAAGCAAAGTCGTTAGATATTGATGAAGTACATGAAGAAGCTAAAAAACGTCCAGTGAAAAAGGTTCCGAAGAAAGAAGTGAAAAAAGAGAAGAAGGAGAAGAAAGAGAAAATAGATGTAGAAGAACCAGCTAAAGATGAGGAAGCGGTAAAAGATCATTCGGAAGAGGAATTAATGAAAATCTTTGAAGAAGAAACAGGAAAAAATGCAATATGGAGAGGAAAAGTAACAAAAAATTTTCTCGAATGGAAAGAAGAGAGGGAAAGTAAATAAGAAAATAAAAAATAAGGGTATCAAAAATGGTAGAAGTAACAGCTAAAATATTGGATGAGAAATTAGAAGAATTACAAGAAGATGGTATTCCCGAAGATTTAATTGAGAAAATTAGAAATCGGATAAAAGATGAACCTTTAGAAATAGAACAATTGGAATATCTACTCAATAAAATCTATATTAATTTTAATAATGCTATAGTAGAAACGTCCGAACCAGTGGGTACAGTCGCAGCTCAGTCAATAGGCGAACCTGGAACCCAAATGACTCTCCGAACATTTCATTATGCAGGAGTCGAGGAATTTAGTGTAACACAGGGACTTCCACGCTTAATAGAAATCGTCGATGCACGCAGATTTCCCAGCACACCACAGATGGAAATTTATCTTGAAAAAAAATATCGCGAAAGCGAAGACTCCGCAATTCAGGTTCATAATCGTATTGAACAAATAAGAATTGAACAAATTACCCATGATATTGATCTTGATTTTATTAATTGGCAATTATCCATAAATTTAATTCCTGAAATCTGTGAAAAGAAGGGCATAGAGATCGACGAAATACCCGAAGTGTTAAAACGATATAAGAAAAAAGGGACTATTAAACGCGAAGGTAATTCTATTATTATTAATCCTGGTATCGAAGATTTACAGAGTTTACAAAAACTACGAGAAAAAATTTTAAAGAAAGTCGTAAAAGGAATAAGAGGGGTAAAAAGAGGACTATTGACTCCATCTGATGATAGTAAAGAATGGGTTATTAAAACTGAAGGGACAAACATGCAAGGAGTCGTGCAAATTGAGGGCGTCGATACTACAAGAACCGTTTCGAATCATATTCATGAAATAGAAAAATTATATGGGATTGAAGCTGCGCGAAATATGATTATTATTGAATCCCAAAAAGTCCTTGAACAACAAGGCTTAGACGTAGACCAACGTCATCTTTTAATCTTATCTGATTTGATGTGTGTTGATGGCTCAATCCAATCAATCGGACGACATGGGATCTCCGGTTCAAAATCGAGTGTATTCGCGAGAGCAGCGTTCGAAGTAACAGTAAATCAACTTTTAGATGCGGGATTATATGGAGAAGAAGAACGATTACTTGGGATACCAGAAAATGTTATCATTGGACAAGTCACTCCCATAGGAACTGGGAGAGTGTCTGTTATGTTTGATCTCGATGCGAATCTCGAAATCTTGAAAAGTAAGAAATAGGATAATTAGCGTTAAAAATTTAAATTATCGTAAATTTATTTTATTACTTTATTATTGATATTAAAAAGATATTGAACGGTAACGATAATGGCACGAAAAAAGAAGCAAATTAGTGAATCAATTGATCTTTCACGGAAGAAAACAAAAGAATTTGATATCGATACAAATATTAAAGTCGCATATAAGACGGGAAAAGTAGTTTATGGTGCTGATGAAGTACTCCGGCAGCTTCGACAAAACTCATTTAAAATGCTTATAACTAGTAACAACTGTCCTGCGGAGTTGGAATCGGAATTGAAATACTTAAATTCTCTAATGAAGGAAAGTATTTTTATCCATAAATATAAAGGGTCTTCTTGGGATTTAGGTCTTGCGATGGGAAAGCCGTACATGATTTCTTTGATCGGCATCAATGATTTCGGAGACTCTGATTTAACCAAGTTAAAAACTAAGAGGAATTAAGAATAAAGAACTGTTAAATTATGCTAAAGAAAAACATTAAACTTGATAGAAACTCGATGGAATTAATCTCCTTATTTAATAATATTTCTGGTGCAATTATTAAGGATTGTGTTATTTATGAATCACCTGAAAATCAATCGGAAATTATAATTTTTTTAGTTAAAAAGGAAGATGTTGGAAAGGCAATTGGTAAGGCTGGAGAACATGTCAAGGACCTCATGGAAAAGCTTCAAAAAAAAATTGACGTAATTCCATGGTCTGAAAATCTTGAAGTTTTTATCCAGTACGTATTGAATACCTCAAAAAATTCAATTAAAGTCCAAAATATAGAAATTAAGGAAAGTAAGAACCAAAAAAAGACCGTTATTATTTCCGTTCGTCCCCAAGATAGAGGAAAAGCAATTGGAAAAGAAGGTTCGATGATTCGTAAAATCAAAGATCTAGTTTTAAGACACTGGGAAGTAGATAACGTGATTATCAATACCAAGAATAATATTTAATCGATACATATTGATTCTCAACTATTTGATTTTTATCTATCCATAAATTTTAAGTTTAAGGAAATATTATCATTGTTTACCATAATTATTAATTAAACTATAAAGTGTGTATATATGGGAAAACCCAGAGGCTTATATGCCGCCAGACAGCTGAAGAAAAATAGAAAAAAATTTCGCTGGTCTAAAACGAAATACAAACGGAAAAAGTTAGGGCTTAAGAAAAAGGTAGATCCATTAGGAGGCAGTTGCCAAGCATTAGGGATCGTTCTTCAAAAAGTAGGAAGAGAAAGTAAACAACCTAATTCTGCTATTCGAAAATGTGTCCGTGTTCAATTAAAGAAAAACGGAAAAGCTGTGACAGCATTTCTTCCGGGAGATGGAGCCTTAAATTTCATTGAAGAGCATGATCGCGTACTTGTTGAAGGTATTGGTGGAGCAAAGGGCCGTTCGGTGGGTGATCTCCCTGGTGTAAGATGGAAGGTTGTTAAAGTGAATGGTGTCTCCTTAGAAGCATTATTAGCGGGAAAGAGAGAGAAACCATTGCGATAATGAGGTAAAAATCATGAGCAGTAAAAATAAAAATGAAATTAAACTTTTCAATAAATGGTCTTTTGTAGATATTACCGTTAATGATTGGACCCTAGAAAAATATATTAATCTAAGACCAATAATCGTGCCTCATAGCCATGGTCGACATGAACATCGAAGATTTTGGAAAACTTCAAGAGTTTCGATCATTGAAAGATTTATTAATCGTTTATTAGCTCCAGGATTTATTGGAAGTAAGATAAGAGGACACAAAAGTTCCTATAATTCAGGAAAGAAAACTATGTTATTGCGCAGTTTGGAGGATGCTTTTACATTAATCGAATTACGAACAGGCCAAAATCCTATTCAAATATTTATTGATGCTATCTGTAATTGCGCACCTCGAGAAGAAACCACGAGAATTTCGATGGGAGGAATTAGTTATGCATCTGCTGTCGACATTGCTCCGCAGCGAAGGGTTGATTTAGCAATTAAATATTTAGTTCAAGCAATTGGTACTCGCTCTCATTCTAACGAACATCCATTTGAAGTAAATTTAGCAGAGGAAATTATCGCTGCAGCTAATAATGATCAAGAATCAAGAGCAGTAAAAAAGAAAGATGAAGTAGAACGAATCGCAGTTTCTGCGAGATAAATCTTATTTTCTTATATATCTCTTTTTAAATTCTGCTATATCACGCGGATATCACCAGAATAGACCGCTAAAACCCCTTTTTCCTAAATTTTTATATATCGAAGATCCTATACATTATTTAATTGTTATTTTATAATAGTGGAATTAGGGTTTCGAATTGGATTCCGACAAAAACAAAAACCTCTTAGAGAAACAATTAAAGGCGGTAGGAAAGAAAGTTAGAGTAGACATTCTAAAGAGATTAAGCACTAGCCAAGTTCCACTTACATATTCCGCTCTTCAAAAAGATATTTTAGGAAATAATTCGAATTCTAGCAATTTTTCATTTCACTTAAAAACTTTGAAGAAGAATAAATTGATAGAAAATGTAGAAGATGGCTATTCACTTACGGTATTAGGAAGACAAATTCTTCGAAATGTACTTTCTATTGAACAAATACTCAATGTTCAAAATAAGTCTATAATGATTAGAACATCCAAATATTCTAAAGAACCATTTGAACTTAGAAAAGTTGAAACTTACCTAATAAATGAAGGAGCCATGGAACCATATCAAGCAAGACAAATTGCCCAAGAAGTTGAAGAGCGTCTTTCTAAAACTAAAATAGAGTATCTTACTGCGCCCTTAATGAGGGAATATATTAATAGCATTCTCTTAGAGAACGGGTTAGAAAAAGTTAGGCATCGACTTACTCGTTTAGGGACACCTCCTTCAGAAGTTTCACAATATTTTAAGAATTCCACTTTAAATCCGGATTTATTTATCAAAACCTTAGGTTCGCAAATCTCTGAACAATATCTGCTATTAAATCTACTCCCTAACGATTTAGCAGATTTATATTTGTCTGGTGAAATATATTTACTACATTTGAATTACTGGAGTTTGAGACCGCTTAGCCTATACCTCAATACATCAACTTTGCTTGAATTTATAGATAAAAAAAATGTTCCAAAAGGAAGTTCCGCTTCTTTTAGCTTAATGAAATTTTTTTTAGGATTTTCAAAATCCTTAGGATTACTTAAACCTTTTTTTTCTGAGGATTTGCTTTTAGGGAATTTTGATCTTCTTTTAGACACTCTCCATGAAAACCCTGAGATTCGTAAAAGATATTATATGTTGCTTCTTTCAGAATTAATAAAATTTAATTCTTCTTACAGAGATCGACGTTCCCATGTAAGTCTCAACATAAATAGCACTTCTAGCGGCTTTATCGATGAGGTTTTCCAATTTATAAAGAATAAGGACGATTTTGCTATTCCAAATTTTATGATTCCTTATCCAGAATCTCAAATCATCGCAGGAGCATTATTTGAGTCAAAATTAGGATCCAATCTATGTTTTTTTAATTCAGTAGAATCTAAATTGATGAATTCAACTCTTAATTATATCAATTTTCCCTTTAATACTAGTAGTGTGGATAATAAAATACTATTAGATAAAATATTGATTAATTTCCATGATATTGCTTTAAAATCTCATCAAAATGATGATGTTTTTCTTGATTTAGTTCAAGATCGGCTATATGATACTTTCGAATTCTTTTCATATAAGAAAGAATTAATTGAAAAAAAATTTCATAATTCAAAATCTTGGAATAAGATAATATCCTCATTCTTTAAAGATGGTGAAAAAACTTGGATTCACAATAGTATTAAGGCAATTAGCTTTTTTGGATTAAATAAAGCAATTAAGCTACAGTGTGGTATTGAGATAGATAGGATTGAGAAGAGTGAAAAATTCGCTTTAGAGTTATTAAATTTAATCAAAGATATTATATCTGAAAAAAACTCAGATGAAAATGAAAATTATTGCCTTAATCAACCTCATGAAGGGTCATACCTGTACGAAAATGGGAAAATTTCTGACTCTTACCAACATAACAAAGATACTCATATCTATTCAATGGATTTGATAAGAAAAGAAAGTAAATTATCCCTTGAAAAACGAATAAAATTATTTCAAAAATTTGAGCATCTATTAGAAGGAGGAAGCATTTTTAATTATTATTTTGACCATAATCATAAAAACCTAAAAGAGGATATAGAAAAAATAATTAATTCAAATATTTCTGCCTTTTCTATAAAATTTGATTAATTTAATCTGCTAATAATTCTGCAAGTAGTGCTTTTCTCATAGGAATTCCATAATATGTTTGTTTGAAGTATATAGCTTTACGAGAATGATCTATCTCAGGAGATATTTCACTTATTCTTGGTAATGGGTGCATAATCTTGAATTTATCTTTTGTTTGGGCTAAATCATCTTCATTAAACACATAAAAATTCTTAACGCGTTCATATTCTTCGATATCAGCGAATCTTTCTCGTTGGATTCGTGTAACATACAAAACGTCTAAAATACTTAAAATATCCCGATATTGGGTCACTTCCTTAAACTTAATTTGACTTTCTCTTAAAAATTCCTTATCTCTATTTCTAAGCATTAAATCTTTAGGACTTATAAAATAAAGATTAGTATCATAATTTGAAAGTAGAACCGCAAGGGAATGGACGGTTCTTCCATATTTTAAATCTCCCATTATTCCAATATTTAATCCGTCTAATGTTAAACCTTCTTCTGTAATCGTGAGCAAATCTAATAATGCTTGAGTAGGATGTTCACCACTACCCGAACCAGCGTTAATAATTGGGACCTTCGCGAATCTAGAAGCCATTCTTGCGGCACCTTCTAGAGGGTGTCTCATAACTATACAATCACTATAATTCTCAACTGTTCTAATGGTATCTGCGATAGATTCTCCTTTCTTAATAGAGGAAACATCTCCAGAAGAGAATCCAATAACATTTCCTCCTAAACGATACATAGCAGACTCAAAACTCAAACGAGTTCTTGTAGAGGGCTCAAAGAATAATGTAGCAAGTATTTTTCCTCTCAGTAATTCAGAATCTTTCTCGTGTTCCATCATTTTTCGAGCTTTCCCCAATATATATTCAATGTCATCTCGGGTAAAATTCCGCGCAGATATAACGCCTTCTTGAAATTTCTCTTTAAACATTTTAATTTCGTCTTTTTCGTTTTAATAAAAAAATGTTGGTAAGATATAAATTGTTTTTTATTACCCTATAAAAAATAGAAAGAATGTTTCAAGACTAATAAAATTTAAAATTTAGGAATAATTAATTACACTATTCAATAAGAATTTGGTGTGTTGAACATGAAGTATCCCCGAACAGTAAATAGATATTG
>Ga0180433_10002376_pt1 | contig 29154 bp, 23 predicted proteins | sample SS_ome_8_FD_132980 | JGI IMG/M metagenome (GOLD analysis project Ga0180433, IMG submission 132980) | Hypersaline lake sediment archaeal communities from the Salton Sea, California, USA - SS_1_D_1 metaG | ecosystem: Environmental > Aquatic > Non-marine Saline and Alkaline > Hypersaline >... | reverse complement strand
TGCACCAGTTGCGCGGCAGGGTAGGGAGGGGGCCGGACAACGCGTACTGTTTCCTCACTGGCAAACCTCGCACTGCGGACGCGAAGAGGCGGATCGAAATCATGCAGAAGACCTGCGACGGGTTCGTCATCGCGGAGGAGGATATGAACATACGCGGACCGGGCGAGATTCAAGGGATCCGGCAGAGCGGTGTGTCGGACCTGAGAATCGCCGACCTCGTTCGCGACATCAAACTGCTTGAGCTGGCGAGAGACGAAGCCGAGAGACTGTTGAAGAGCGACGAGAAGCTCGTCGGTAAGGAATCGTCATCGTCGTCTGCGCGCACGCCCATTATCACCGCTTAGATGGTCATGCGGTTCGCGCTATTTAACTTCCTCGCATTTCATGGCGGTTTGGTGAAGCTCTTCGCGAGCCTCTATCTCGCATGCTTATCTTTCTCTTGACAATACGGAGGAAAGCGGTAGACAATATGATGTGAAGTGTATGTCAAATCGGCCAAGGTGGTAACAACGTGAGATAGGTCGGTGTCGGTGGTCCGCGAACGGACACAAGAGGGAAGATGGTGAGAGCCCATCGTGGTCCCGCCGCTGTAACCGGTTACGAAATCTGCACGAGGCCACTGCCCGTAGACGGGGTGGGAAGGCGCAGAAAGTAGGACGACCCGGGAGCCAGAAAACCTGCCGGCATCGCTGTGGCTTCACCGGTTTCTTCGAGGACGAGAGAGGTGAAGAAGATGGGCGCAATCCTCAAGGCTTCAGAATTCCTTGAGGGTTTTTTTATGATTATGCGACCCGTTTGGCAAGGCGCACCCGCGGCGCGGTGCTGCGCAACTCGACATATGCGTTTCCGGCGTATGGTCAGGCTGTCTGCGATTTCCGTCGCGGTTATAGTCGCATTATTGGGATGCGAGCGCGCGACCACTGACCGTGATGTCCGCGAGACTGGCCGCATTGCGGTAACAGACGATACGGGATACACGGTTGAGTTCCGAGAAGCGCCTGCACGAATCGTATCGGTTGCACCGAACGTTACGGAGATCATGTTCGCGCTTGGCGCGGACGAGGGTCTTGTCGGTGTCACCGAACAATGCGATTTCCCTCCTGATGCGAAGCTGAAACCGAAGATCGGCAATTTCGTGAACCCGAGCATGGAGAAGATCATCGCTCGTGAGCCGGATCTCGTTATCGGATGCGGGACGCTTCATCCGGTGCTCGCCCGTCTCCGCGATCTTGGAGTGCCGGTGTTATCGTTTAATCCTGTAACGATCGACGAGCTCCTCGCGATGATCGAGTCAATCGGGGCCGTCGTGAAACGGCAAGAAGCGGCGAACGCGCTCACGACCTCTCTTAGAGCAGACGTTCAGGCAGTCCGCTCTCGCGTCGCGCAGGTGAAGGACATTGCCAAGGTCAAGGTATTCGTGGAAATCTGGCACGACCCGCTGCTGACGGCCGGCAAAGGATCATTCGTGAATGATCTGACAGAAACTGCTGGAGCGACTAACATAGCGGCGTCCGTCGGGGCCCACTATTTCGAGATCAGTCAGGAACACGTTCTCGACGCGAACCCGGACATCATACTCGCAGCTTACATGGAAGAAGGGGTGTCGGCGAGGCAGATGATACTGCACCGCGAGACCTGGCACACGGTTTCAGCGGTGGTCTCAGGAAGGGTTTTCGACGACATTGATCCGGACCTGTTGCTGCGACCGAGCGTCCGGGCGGTGCACACGGTACGTGAGCTGGCCGATAGATTCTATCCGGAGCTGTTCATGGAGCAGCCACAATGAGAAGTCCGTCGAGCAGGCGTATGAGCAAGACCTTTTGGTCTTTAGCGCTCCTACTGCTCCTCTGGGCAGTTGTCGCGTTGCTGAGCGCGATGATAGGACCCGCGAGAATCCCGTTCGGTGAGTGTGTCTCCATCCTGTGCTCTCGTTTACCGTGGATATCGAGCGGTGATGAGATCTCGGAAGTTCATGAGACGATCATTTTCAGGGTGCGTTTACCGCGCATTCTCATGGCATCTCTCGTGGGGGCTACTCTCGCGGTAGCCGGGGCGGTGTTCCAGGGGTTGTTGCGCAATCCGCTGGCCGAACCGTACATTTTGGGCGTATCGTCCGGCGCCGCGGTGGGTGCAACCACTGCGATGCTTGCAGGGCTGGGCGCGGTCGCAGGCGGCTTCGCGTTCATTCCTGCGGCGGCGTTTCTCGGCGCGCTCGTGGCGATGACTGCCACGTACCGATTGGCGAAGTTGGGCCGAACCGTACCGGTTCATACGCTCATTCTGGCAGGTGTTGTGGTGAACGCATTCTTTTCTGCGGTAGTTATGTTTATTGTGTCACGAGCCGGTCCACAATTACATGGAATAATGTTCTGGCTGATGGGCAACCTTGAGCCAGGCGCGGGCGCGGAGATGTTGGCGCGGTTTGTCGTGCCCATGGTCGTTGTAGGATTCTTTGCCATCGGGCTACACTGTCGGGATCTCAACGTCCTGGCTTTTGGCGAGGAGTCGGCGGTACAGCTCGGTATGAACGCGGAGGCGGTCAAGAGGATCCTGTTTGTTTCCGCATCCCTCATCACCGGGGCAGTCGTGGCAATGAGCGGCATGATAGGGTTTGTTGGACTGGTAGTACCTCACTCAGTAAGGATGGTGGTGGGCGCCGACCATAGGTCACTTATACCCACAGCGGCTGTCGCAGGCGCTTCCTTCTTGATATTGGCGGACACCATCGCTCGCGTCGTCACGGTACCGGTCGGTGCGGTCACCGCCCTGGTAGGGTGTCCGTTTTTCGCCTATCTGTTGCGTACGAGAAAAAGGATGATGAATGCGTGACAGCGGGGGATCTGTCATGTGGAACTCTGCCAAGGAGGATGTTGAACGTAGTATGGCGGCTCTGCTAAGCGTAAACGACGTCCACTTTTCGTACGATTCGCACACTGTCCTGCGGGGCATTTCCTTCCAGCTCGAACCAGGGGTAATGGTCGGGCTTATCGGTCCGAACGGCTCCGGCAAGAGCACGCTTATAAAGGTATTGAGTAAGGTGCTTAAGCCGACCCGAGGGGAGGTGCAGTTCCGGGGACGCACCACAGCGCGAATACCGTCGGTGGAGCTCGCTCGGCACGTCGCTGTGGTATCGCAGGATATGACGGTTGCTTTCTCGTTCACCGGGATCGAGACGGTGTTGGCGGGGAGATATCCGCACATCGGCCGGTTCGGGTTCGAGACGCAGCGGGACGTGGAAATAGCCCGTCGGGCTATGGCATTCACGGACACGATACACCTGAGCGACCGCTACATCGAGGAGATGAGTGGCGGCGAAAGACAACGCGTGTTTCTCGCACGCGCTCTGGCGCAGGAACCTGAACTTCTGTTGCTCGACGAGCCGACGACACACCTTGATATCAACCACCAAATTGAAATCATGGATTTGATCCGGACGCTTCATAGAGAGCGAAACTTGACCGTCCTGTCCGTGACGCATGACCTGAACCTCGCCGCAGAATATTGTGGCAGATTGCTGCTGATGAGCGAGGGGAGGATCGTCATGGAAGGCAGCCCGTCCCGGGTGATAACGGACGCAGCGATCAAGACGGTATATGGCGCGGATGCCGTCGTAAGCAAGAATCCCAAGACCGGTGCTCCTCATATTGCTCTGGTACCTCGAGTGGCGCCCGCGGCTGCTCAACGCACGGGTATCAAAGTACATGTGATATGCGGTGGGGGAACGGCTTCCGATCTCATTCGCCGGCTCGTCATAGAAGGATACGCGGTCACCGCCGGCGTACTCAACGAGGGGGATTCCGACCATCGTGTCGCGACCTCGCTGGCGACCGAAGTCGTTACGGCTGCACCGTTTTCGCCGGTCAGTGACAGCGCCCATGCCAGAAACCTTGAGCTCGCGCGGGCTGCGGACGTCGTGGTGGTCAGCCGGGTACCCATAGGTCAAGGGAACCTGAGAAATCTTGAAGCCGCGATCGAAGCGTCATCGGCAGGAGTGAGAACTGTTGTGTTCGACTCCTTCGAGAACCAGGATTTCTGTTCAGGGGAAGCGACAGATTGTTTCCGAAAACTTATCGCAAGTGGTGCTCAGACCGTGACGGATATATCTGGCATATTCGAGATATTGCCGCGCTGAGGAGGGGTATAACTTCCGACCGGACAACGCAACCAGGCACCTCGTACGGAACAAGACCGTGAGGATAACAGCTCTTGAAAAACGCCGGGGTGCTGACAGGGACTTTCGCAAAGCGCGGTTTCGCGCGAGGATTTGACTCTCCGCACTGCCGTTGGTACCATGTTTCCGCATTACGAAATTGGGCTGCTTTCGTCCGGTGCCGGGCGAAAGCTTTCTTTCGCGACCACATGCGGCGAAATATGGAGAGCTCTATGCGATTTCGATCAAGAGCCTTGAAACTTCTCACTGTTCTTCTACTCTTATGGCTCACTCCGACCGTTGTTGACGCGCAGAACGTGGAAGACCGCATTGTCGAGCATACTCTGGAAAACGGTATGACCTTCCTTTTCATGGAGCGGCATCAAGCGCCGGTCTTCACGGCCATGATAGTTGTGAAAGCCGGGGCGGTTGACGAACCTGCCGGCAAGGCGGGCCTTGCCCACATGCTGGAACACATGCTGTTCAAGGGGACAGAAGTCTTAGGCACCCGCGATTATGATGCTGAGCGACGAATCCTCGAAAAGATAGACCGGGTCGGCGTTGAGCTGTCCGAAGAGTTGCGCAAAGGCGAGAATGCCGACGAGCAGCGCGTCAAAGCCATCCGGGAGGAGCTCAGGGTTCTTCAGACGGAAGCTGCCCGGTTCCAGGTGGATGATGAGATTGGATCACTGTATTCGAGACACGGTGCGGCGCGACTAAATGCTTCAACCAGTAACGATATCACAAGGTACTACGTCAGCTTGCCATCGAACGGCATCGCGTTGTGGGCCATGATCGAATCGGATCGCATGGCGAATCTCGTATTTCGCGAGTTTTATTCGGAACGCGATGTGGTGGCTGAGGAGCGACGGTTACGCGTCGAGACGAATCCGTACGGCGCACTGCACGAAGCATTCTTCGCCGCAGCGTTCATCGCGCATCCCTATCGGAGACCGGTTATCGGCTGGTCGTCGGACATAGTGGGGTTTGTGGCGGACGACGCACGAGCTTTTTACCACCGGTACTACGTTCCCGCCAACTCAGTGGCTGCTGTCGTCGGCGACATAGACGTGGCCGACGGCGTTGTGCTTGCAGAACGCTATTTCGGTCGATTGCGAGCGGCAAAAGTCCCGGATCGCCTTGTGACGCGTGAGCCGGATCAGAACGGAGAACGCCGCGTCGCAATCGAGTGGGATGCCGAACCGCAACTTCTGATCGGATATCATAAACCTACCTTACGGCACCGGGACGATTTCGTCTTTGACGTCATAGATTCGATACTATCTAGGGGGCGAACGTCGCGTCTGTATACGAAGCTGGTGAAAGAATTGCGAATAGCCACCTCCGTCGATACGTGGCAGGGCGCTCCCGGCGCAAGATACGACAACCTCTTCGTCATAGACGCTGTCCCTCGGAACCCTCATACTACGGCCGAGGTCGAAGCAGCCGTATATGCTGAGATCGAACGGTTGGAGACGGAGCCCGTTGCGGCACGTGAGCTACAGAAAGTGCGCAACCAGATCCAGGCCGATTTCATTCGCGAGCTTGACTCCAACTTCGGCATGGCGGCACAGTTGGCATACTTCCAGGCGGTTGCAGGCGATTGGCGGTACATTCTTCAAGCGATACGCGAGATCGACACGGTATCTGCTCAAGATGTGCAGAGGGTGGCTTCCACATATCTGGTGAAAGAGAACCGAACGGTAGCCACTATCACCAACAGGTCCCCGAAAGTTGCGGAGGAGGACGGATGATCTGCAACAGGTCGTGTATTCGGTCAATCCTATGTATGCTCCTGATGCTGCTGTCTGCTGGATGCATTACCGATCGCGTACCCCGCCACCCCGATGAAATCGAAATTCAACCGCTTAGGTTCAGTCCACCGTCGGCCGAACGAATAGTCCTGAGCAACGGTATGGTGGCGTACTTGTTGGAGGACCACGCCCTGCCGTTGTTTGACGTGACCGCCTACTGCCGAGCGGGGTCCATCTACGAGCCCGCGGACAAGGTCGGGCTGGCCGGTCTTACCGGCACCGTCATGCGCACCGGCGGCACAACCTCGATAACCGGGGACGCAATTGACGAAGCTCTCGAGTTCATGGCGGCGTCCATCGAGGTCGAGGTCGATCGGGAGGCTGCCATAGTTTCACTGAGCGCGCTCGCGAAAGACATGACGCGTGGGCTGGAGCTTCTCGCAGACATACTGCGTAACCCCGTGTTCGATGAGGACAAGCTCGATCTCGCGAAGAAACGGGCAATTGAGGAGATACGACGTCGGTACGACACACCAGGTTCCATTATCGAGGCCGAATTTCCAAAACTCATTTACGGCGAGGATAGTGTCTGGGCACGGTTGCCCACCGAGAAGACGATCGGCAACATCTCGCGTGATGACCTCGTGCGTTTCCACGAACAGTACTTTGCCCCGAACAACATGATTCTAGGTATAGCGGGCGACTTCGACACGAGCGATCTGACAGCGCGCCTGGAAACGCTCCTCGGTGACCGGCCGTCGACTAATGTATCGTTCCCGCAGATACCACCGCTCGAACCTGTACAAGCTGCTTCTGTTAACTACATTCACAAACAGATGAACCAGTCGAACATCCGGCTGGGCCACCTCGGCGTTCGTCGGCACCACCCTGACCAGTTCGCCATAGAGATCATGAACTATGTGCTGGGTTGGGGCGGTTTCACCAGCCGGTTGTGGAAAGAGGTCAGGTCTGATAGAGGGCTTGCGTACCATGTGTACGGGGTGATGGGAAGTGGTATGCAACGCGGCATTTTCGAGGCCGGCTGTCAGACCAGCGCGCAAACTACCTGTGAGGCAATAACCGTGATTCGCGACGTCATAGCGGGCATGAGGAAAGCGCCTCCGAGCCCCACTGAACTCGCGCTGGCCAAAGAATCGAAGCTCAACCGATTCGTTTTCAATTTTGGATCCAGCGCTCAGATTGTCCGGCAGCGTGCGGCTTTGGAGTTTTACGGTTATCCGTCCGACTACCTCGATACGTATGAGACAAACATTATGGCGGTGACGGGCGAGGACGTGCATCGGGTTGCGAACGAGCATCTTCATCCCGACAAGCTGGTCATTTTGGTGGTCGGGGACGCTGCCAACTTCGATGAACCGCTTTCAGCTTTTGGTGATGTGGAAACGCTCGAGGTGCCGCGCGGCTCGGGGACGGCCGGGGATACCTAACGCGGTAATGCTACCCCGGCTCGCCAATAGGTTCTTGAGTAAGCGCGATTGCGATCAGAACCCCACTTCGAATGTCACGCCGGGGTTCTCCTCGACCAACGACTCTATACGGAGGTAGTCTTCTTCGAGCAGGTCCACGATCTCCGGCGGCGTGCAGGCCTGCTCGTCTGCGTCGAATAGGATACTTACCACAGGCCGGTCAAACACATCGCCGTTGCTGTGCACAACCTTGGCGATCTCGCCCGTATTCAGCCGCACAAGGCTCCCCAGAGGAAACAGGGACAAACATTGCAGCAACGCACGTACGACATCGCCGTCAAAGACTCCCTGTGGAACCTGCTTGATGATATGCTCCATTGCTCGATAGGGATGGTACGCTTTCCGCCAGGGACGGTCCGAGGTCATAGCGTCATAAACGTCGGCGACTGCTGCAATGCGTGCGTACGGGTGGATAAGACTCTTGCGTTTCATACGAGGATAACCGCTGCCGTCGCACCGCTCGTGGTTCTGGTAGCTGACGTAGCGTGCGCTCCACCGCAATCCGGGCACCCGTTCAATCGCATAGAGCACGTGAAGCGAGTGTTTCTGGACGTCGAGACGCTCGGCTTCCGTGAGGCTGCGCGGCGCGTTGACGATCTCTTCGGGTACCATCGCCATACCCAGATCGTGAAGCAGCGCATCCACACCGACCTCCATGACCTGGTTTCTACTAAGCGCCATCGTGCTGGCGATATTGATCGCCAACACCGACACGTTCAACGAGTGAGAATAGAGATATTGGGCTTTGCTCTTGAGCGAGACCAAGTTGAGCAAAAAGCTCTTGTCGGCGACCAGCGCGTCTATAAGCCCGCCTGCGACTTTCGCGGCGGCGGCGGCAACTTTCTCGTTCGGAAGCCGTCCTTCCACAAGGTCTTGGGTGAAAGCCACACCGTCGTTGTGTGCGGTCTTCCACTCGCGGATCCTTTTCTCCGGCCTGCTTCTCTGAAGGGATTGATCCACGGCAGCTTCCAGGGATTCACCTTCCGGCCCGACCTCGAGCGTAGTTTCATGTTTAAGCCTTTCCTCTACCGCCGATTGAAGCAGAAGCGCCATACGGTCGGCTACTCCTCTGTAATCGGCGAGGTGGATACGCGTGTCGAGGCTGAGCACCTCACTCGGATCCCACTCGCCGAGGTATACGTGATCGATGCCAGCGCGCAGGAGTGAAAGCAGCATATGAGCTGTCAGCTCTTTGCCCTTTGCAAGCAGCAACCTGCCGCTTCCATCGTGCATGGGAGCCTGTAGCGTCGTACCGGCATTTAACGAAGCAATGTGGACGCGATCCATGGTTTCCTATACCACCGACTCGATGCTTGTACGGTGCCCACGCCACCTATCGGCAACTCGGGCATGAACCCTAGTCGGTCGAGTCAGGTTGCTCACCGTCATTCGGGATGTTCGTGCGGATGTCGTTCGCGGGTGACGTAAGACCGCGATGTCGCCGGTCGCCTTGCCACAAAGCTCTTCCCGCTCGAGTGGCGTACCGGTTTACGTTTGCCATTCCGGCCGCCTCAGCGTGAGACATCAGCGAGGTTCAAGGCCGGCAAGTATGGCACTTGTTTATCACGGACTAGGCGGAGCACCTCGGCTTGACACGTTCAAAGCTATCTGCCCGAGCCCCTTCTTAGCGCGGACTCTAATGCACTACCTTGAGCCGCGCTCATGCTCCCTAGTCCACCAAGAATTGCAGCTATTCCGCACCCCTTTTTGCGCTAATTGCATCATCTGTATGTCCTATAGGGGCCCGACTGACCATCAGTCCGCGAACGAGAATGACAGTCGCGATCAGAAACAGGAAAATACCGACTATCTGGGAGATGGTCAACCCCCATAGAATCTCAGGGTTATCGCCGCGAAATATCTCGACGCAGAATCTGAAAACTGAGTAGAGAAGGACGTACGACCAGAAAATCTGGCCTCTGAATAGCCGTCGTTTCCACAAGAGCAACAGCAGACACCCAATGATCGTCAGTCCAAGTGCCGAATACAGCTGTGTAGGATGCACAGGCAATGAGCGAGCGGCGTTTGCGGTTATCAGCGGCGGGTCGCAGAAGTACAACTGGTGTTCGTACACGGGACTCCCCACAATTGCCCCGGTTTCGTCCACGAACTTCGGGAACGATACCGCCCATGGCACGTCCGACGGTTTGCCGAAACAACAGCCGTTCAGGAAACACCCGATTCTGCCGATGGCATGCGCGAACGCGATATACGGAGCCGCAACATCAGCGAAGTGCCACACGTCAACCTGCTTCCGCCTCAAGATGAACACTCCGACAAGAAGCGCTGCGAGGACGCCACCGTAAAATACCAGGCCGCCTTCCCAGATCTTGAGAATGCTTAGGGGGTGTCTCAGAGAAAAGAGCGATGGGTTGAGCATGACAAACATCAGCCGCGCTCCAAGGACACCTGATACCAACAACCATATCGCGACGTCGCCGACGACTTCCGGATCGATTTCCTTGCGCTTCGCGGCGCGTTGAGTCAGCCAGATCGCCGTTAGGAAGGCGAGCGCAAGCATTAACCCGTAAGAGTGGATCTTAATGGGTCCGAAGAGTTTAACAATGATCGGATGCACGTGCCACCTCCCGCCGTGACAGCAGAAAAGCGCTTAACAAAAACAGACCAACACCGATGGTTATTGCCGAATCTGCTATGTTGAACGGAGGCCAGTGATGGCCAAGAATGGAGAAATCGAGAAAGTCCGTCACGGCACCCTGGAACAAGCGCTCGCCGGACCAGACCCGATCGATGAGGTTACCCACAGCGCCTCCCATGATCAGACCGAAGGCGACATAGTGTAGTCGGCGTCGAGGGTCGAGCGTCGTGAATAGGTACCCAAGAAACAGCAATGCGACGAACGACGCTATTGTGAACAGCAACGGGTTATTGGGTCCAAGACCGAAAACGCCGGCACGGTTTTGGAGATGGGTCAGAGAAAAAAAGCCTTTGATGATCGGAACGGATTCATGAACGTCGAGCGTACGGATCACAAGGAACTTTGTGATCCTATCGAGGAGGATTATGAGGGCCGCGACCGACCCTGCACGAAGAGCCGCCCGGAACTGTAAACCTGTCTGTCTGGACAATAGGCTCTCTCCACAACGCACGCGTGCTCAACAATCCGCTTATCGATTCCGTTCTTGGTCCGCCTTGCAGCTTATACACAGACGTGCGTGGGGCACTGCCATGAGACGGTTCTGACCGATGTCGTTCCCACACAGCTCGCACGTACCGTATGTTCCGCTCTCGATTCTTTCCAGCGCCTCGGCTATCTCCTTTATTGTATCGGACCCGGCCGAGGCGATCGTCAGCTCGGTCTCACGCTCGAAGGTGTCGGTACCGACATCCGCCATATGGTACGAGTACCCGGATAAGTCACCGGAGAAGTCACGCTGGCTGCGGTTGAGGTTGTCCCGCTGGAGTTGTCCCATTTCGGCTTCGAGACCCGCTTTAGCATCGAGAAGCAACTTCTTGAATTTCTTCATTTGCCTTTTGTTCATTCCGCACCACGCTCCACTTGAAGTACACATCGGTCGCAGATGTCCTGATGATCGGGATTAGCCCCTACCGACGTGCTATAGTTCCAACACCTGACGCACTTGGCGCCCTCGGCTCTCACGACGCTCACCACAGGTTCCTCAAGGGCGGCGTCCTCCGAGAGCTCTACTTGCGAAACTATGAAAACCGACGGTAGTGATGGAGCGAAGCGCTTCATCAGCCGATGCGTTTCCGTACCGCTTTTCACGATAATCTTCGCTTCGAGCGAGTTTCCGATAAGCCCGTCGCGCCGTGCCTGCTCGAGCGCTTTCAGCACGACTGAGCGCACCGCCAACAGCTCCGCCCACCGCTCCGCCAGGTCCCGGTTGACGAACTCCTCTCGCACCTCGGGCATTTGTGTGAGGTGGACGCTGTCTTGCTCGCGCGCATTCGCCGGGAGACACTGCCACGCTTCCTCTGCCGTGAACGCAAGCAGCGGAGCCGCAAGCCGAATCAGATCCTTGAGCACTTCAACCAGGGCCGTCTGCGCGGACCGGCGCTCCCGCGCGCGAGCCGCGAACGTGTACAGTCTGTCCTTTAACACGTCAAGGTAAAATGAGCTCATGTCGCCCGTGCAGAAATTGTATATGGCATGGTACGCTTGGTGAAACGCGAACGCTTCGTACGCTTCAACGACCTTGCGTTTCAACTGTTGGAGTTTATGCAGAGCCCAGGCGTCGATTTCCTCAAGCTCCTCGTAGGATACGCGGTCGGTCGCAGGGTCAAAATCGTAAAGGTTGCCGAGCATGAAGCGCCAGGTGTTTCGGATCTTTCTATACGCGTCCGCGATCTGCGTGAGTATCTCCGGAGATATCGTGACGTCCTGCGTATAGTTCTCGCTCGCTACCCAGAGCCGCAGTATATCCGCCCCGTATTGTTCAATGACCTCCTGCGGGTTGATAGCGTTTCCCAGCTTCTTGGACATTTTCATACCGCGACCGTCAACGACGTAACCGTGCGTTACGACCGTTTCGTATGGAGCCGTATCGCGCAAAGCGACCGAAGGTATAAGAGACGACTGGAACCAGCCACGATGCTGGTCGCTGCCCTCCAGATATACATAAGCGGGAAACGTCAATTCCTCGTGTTGTTCAAGCACCGCCCGATGGCTAACTCCGGACTCGAACCAGACGTCCAGGATATCCTCCTCCTTGTCGAAATCGGTCCCACCACACGGACATCTCGTTCCCTCCGGGAGGAACTCTTGCGCATCGCGCTCAAACCACGAGCCTATACCCTCTCCCCTGACGAGCTCGACAAGGTGTTCGAGCGTTTCCGGCGTGAGATAGGGCTGAGCGCAACTCCTACAGTACAGTACCGATATCGGCACGCCCCAAGCGCGCTGCCTTGAAAGGCACCAATCCGGCCTGCTCGAGAGCATCAACCCGATCCGCTCGACGCCCCACGACGGGACCCACCGAACCTTCCGTACCCAGCCGAGCGCTTTGTCTCTTAATCCCTCCTCGTCCAGTTTCATGAACCACTGAGGTGTGGCTCGGAATATGATCGGATTCATGCACCGCCAGCAGTGCGGGTACGAGTGGGTTACGGAATCGCTCGCGAGTAACACGCCTGTCTGGGCTAGGTGGTCGCAGATCGTCTGGTTGGCGTCGAACACGCTCATCCCCGCCAGGTCGCTCTCCTCGTCGGTGAACCGTCCCTCGTCATCCACCGGCGAATACACTTCGAGCCCGTATCGCCGTCCCACAACATAATCCTCCTGACCGTGGCCAGGCGCTGTGTGCACGCATCCTGTCCCCTGGTCTAACGTCACGTGGTCGCCAAGGATTACCGGACACTTTTTGTCGGCCAGCACATGGCGATAGGGTTTGCCCTCGAGCTCTTTGCCGGTGAATCTGTCCACAATCTCGTACTGGTCTACGCCGCACTGCGCGATAACCGACAGCACGAGGGACTCTGCCACAATATACGTCTCTTCACTTACTGCCATCGCCACATACGTATAGTCGGGATGAAGGCAGATCGCGAGATTTGCCGGTAACGTCCACGGCGTGGTCGTCCAAATGAGGAGGTACACCTTTCCCTTCAGTTGGCGTATTTGACCGGTAACAGGGAATTTCACGTAGATTGAGGGAGACGTATGCTCAGAATATTCCACCTCTGCTTCAGCAAGCGCGGTGCGGCACGAGGGACACCAGTGGACGGGTTTTCTCCCCTTATACATGTAGCCGCCCAAGTACAGCTCGCCGAAAGCCCCAACGGTTTGCGCCTCATACTCGTGCGATAACGTCAGATAGGGATTGTCCCAATCGCCAAGGACTCCGAGCCTTTTGAACTGTTCTCGCTGTATATCGACATATTTCAGCGCATAATCGGCACATCTCGCCCGAATCTCCGTTCTCGATTTCTGTCGTGCATCTTCACCGAGCTCGGACAGCACCTTATACTCAATCGGCAGACCGTGACAGTCCCACCCGGGCACGTACGGCGAGTCATAGCCGGTCATGGTAAGGTATTTCACTACAAAATCCTTCAGTATCTTGTTGAGCGCGGTTCCAATGTGAATGTCACCATTGGCGTACGGCGGTCCATCGTGAAGGATACGTTTCTCCTTGCCGCGCATTGCATTACGGATGCGCCCGTAGAGATCTTTTTCGTCCCACAACCGGAGCAGCGCAGGCTCTCGTTTGGGCAAATTCGCCTTCATCGAGAACTCCGTTCTGGGCAAATTCACAGTCTGGGAGTAGTCTGTTTGCGCTGTCTTGGACATCCTTCCGTACCTCGTCTCGTTGCGCGCCCCTCAGCAGAACGCCGAACGAGCCTTTAATTTTAAGGGCTATAACTAATAGCACACCGGGCTGCGGAATGTCAAGACCGACCGCGGGTTCGTTTGACAACGTCGGCAAGGATTCTGTATAATTCACGCTGGTTTCCAATGATTCTGTAAGGGGTGGGGCGTCGTCAAACCGGCAAGACACAGGACTTTGGATCCTGGATTGGAGGTTCGAGTCCTCCCGCCCCAGCCACGATGTCTCAGAACAGCGTGATTGTGGAGAGCGTTAACTTGAAAGACGCGGCCGCGCTTATACTTGCAGCCGGCAAGGGAACGAGAATGAAGTCTTCGCAACCAAAAGTACTGCACCTCATTCTCGGAAAGACCTTGATCGAGCGAGTTGTGGAGACGGTTGAACAGCTTGAACTGGATAGGACCGCGGTGATCGTCGGTGGCCTTGACGATGGTGTCCGCGATAGGCTCGGTTCGCGGGTCGAGTATGCTGTGCAGGAAAAGCGTCTGGGTACCGGCCATGCCGTGCTCCAGGCGAAGCGCGCATTCGATGGCTACAAAGGGAAGCTGCTCGTGCTTTACGGTGATGCGCCGTTTTTGAGCGCGGACACATTGCGGCGGCTGGTCGATCACCATGTGGCATCTGCAGCGTCGGGCACAATACTGACGACCTGCCCCGCTGACGCGATGGCGCGTGGGAGGGTGTTGCGCGACGAACAAGGACATGTCACGCGGGTCGTCGAGGAACGTGATGCAAGCGAGCAGCAAAAGGGTGTCGTTGAGATCAACGTGGGAACATATTGCTTCAACCCCAAAGACCTATTCGACGCCCTGGAACGGCTGAAACCCGACAACGATCAAGGCGAGTATTACCTCACGGACATTATTGAAGTACTTGTGAAAGACGGCAAGCGCGTTGAGTCCTTGCGGACCGACGACCCGGAGGAAACGATCGGAATAAATTCTCGCTCAGACCTTGCGGCGGCGATCAGTCTGTGCCGCGACAGAAATGTGGCTCGACTCATGGAAGATGGTGTCACCGTCATCGATCCGTATACCTGTTGGATCGCGGATGATGTCAGGATCGGCAGCGACAGTATCGTGTATCCGGGAACGTGGATTGAAGGCAACACCATGATAGGGGAGAGGAGCGTCATCGGTCCTCACTCGGTCATCGTTGACTGCGCGATCGGCGACGATACGAACATCACAATGAGCCACTGCGTCGGTGCAGTCATAGGCAGCAAGGTCAACGTAGGGCCGTTCGCGCGAATTCGGCCGGAAACGCGTATAGGCGACCGGGCTCGTATCGGCAACTTCGTGGAGCTGAAGAACGCCAACGTGGGAGCCAGCACGTCGGTGGCACATCTCGCCTACCTGGGCGACGCGCTGGTCGGTTCAGGCGTGAACATCGGCGCGGGAACGGGGACCGCAAATTACGACGGCGTTCGCAAGAATCGCACAACGATCGACGACGGCGCACGCATCGGCTGTAACACGGTACTCGTCGCTCCCGTGACTATCGGCAAAGATGCCGTCACGGGGGCGGGTTCCGTGGTAACAAGAAACAACGATGTGCCGCCGGGTCAAACTGTTGTTGGTGTACCTGCAAAGCCCTTGCGTAATACGAAACGAAAGTAGAGGTGGAACGATGCCTGTGGACGAGCTCAAGGTGTTCTGCGGCAACGCCGTGCCGGAGCTAAGCAAGGAGATCTGCGACTATCTCGGCGTACCGCTCGGCGATGCGAGTGTATCCCGATTCAGTGACGGTGAGATCAATGTGAAGCTGAACGAGAATGTCCGCGGCGCCGACGTGTTCCTGATCAACTCCACTGCGCCTCCCGTTAACCGTAACTTAATGGAACTCTTGATCTTGATCGACGCGGCACGCCGCGCTTCTGCTCGACGGATCACGGCTGTTGTTCCGTACTACGGGTACGCTCGTCAGGACAAGAAGGACAAGCCCCGGGTACCGATGACATCAAAGCTTGTAGCAAACCTGATCACAGCAGCAGGCGCTGATAGAGTGCTCACCATGGACTTGCATGCCGGCCAGATTCAGGGGTTCTTCGACATACCGGTCGACCATCTCTATGCAGCGCCGGTGCTGGTGGATTACTTCAAGAAGCGCCGGTTCAAGAAACTCAGCGTTGTAGCGCCGGACACCGGCGGCGTGACCCGCGCGCGCGCTTTTGCGAAAAGGCTTGATGCGGACCTCGTTATCATTGATAAGAGAAGGCCGTCGCCGAACGAAGCGGAGATAATGAACGTAGTCGGGGATGTCCGAGGGCGGCAGGCTCTGATCGTTGACGATATGGTCGATACCGGCGGTACACTCGTGGAAGCGGCCCACGCGCTTTTCGACCACGGCGCGAAGGCGGTCGCTGCATCGTGCACCCACCCGGTGTTGTCCGGCTCGGCGACGGAAAAGATCGGCGATTCGTCGGTCGAGGAGCTCGTCGTGTGCAATACGATTCCGATAGATGGGAAAAGGATGATCTCGAAGATAAAGGTGTTGTCCGTAGCGGGGCTGTTGGGAGAAGCGATCCGCCGTATACATAATGAGGATTCCGTCAGTTCGCTCTTTGTATAAACCACGCCGGTGTGGGTTCGTTACCGCGCCGGGAGTGAGAGGTGCGCCTGGGCGCGCAAGAGAGGGGTAGTGAGAGTTATGGAACATCCAGTACTTGAAGCCACAGTCAGAGAGGCTATCGGCAGGGCCGCGGCACGAGAGAGCAGGCGTAACGGCAGAATCCCTGCCATACTGTATGGTCGCGGCGAAACCTCCGTTGCGGTCGAGGTGGACGCCCGCCAACTCGAGCGGATGTTGCACCACGGACTCGCGGAACACGGGATGCTCGATCTCGACCTGAAAGAAGGAAAGAGTAAGAAGCGCCGAACCGTGCTTATCCGCGAGGTGCAGCACCATCCCGTTACAGGAGAGATCCTGCACGCCGATTTCTACCACGTTGAGATGGGCCAGAGAATAGAAACGAGCATACCGGTTGTGCTCGTCGGACAACCCGAGGGCGTCAAAAAAGGCGGTATACTGGAGCATTTGCTCCGTGAACTGGATATCGAGTGTGTTGCAGAAAATATGCCCGAAAATGTGTCCCTGGAGGTGACACAACTGGAGCTCGGGCATTCGCTTCACGTACGGGATCTCGTGTTGGACAAAGACATAGAGGTGCTCACCGATCCTGACAGGACCGTGGTGGCTGTGGTGCCGCCGAAGCTGCGAGAGGAGGCCGCTCCTGCCGCGGAGGTTGTGGAAGAAGAGGAAGCTGCCGAACCTGAGGTAGTAGGGAAGAAGCCGAAGGAGGAAGAGGAAGAGGAACAGGAGTCTGACGAAAAGCGCCCACACCGTGAACGGCGAGAGCCTTGAGTTGAAGCTGCTAGTTGGTCTCGGAAATCCCGGCGAGCAGTATCAGAACTCGCGGCACAATATAGGGTTTGCCGTCATTGACGAGTTGGCGCGCAAGCACCGGGCACGGTTCACGTTAAAGCGCTGTCGTTCGTTGGTCGCGAGGACCGAGATCGGCGGGTGTAGCGTCTTACTGGCAAAACCGCTTACGTTTGTCAACGTCAGTGGTACTGCAGTTGCCTGCTTGATTCGATGGATGGCGGTCGAAACGAGCGACTTGCTAGTGGTATTGGACGACGTAAACCTTCCGTTTGGAAAGGTGCGTATCAGACCCCGTGGTGGTGATGGCGGACACAAAGGGCTTAGGTCGATAATTGAGCACGTATCGTCCGAGGAGTTTCCGAGGCTCCGCGTCGGGGTCGGTTCGGAGGCGTTGCCGGATGATTTGACTGATTTCGTGCTCGGAGCCTTCACCGAAGATGAGATGGACGAGATACCGGCTGTCGTCGAGACATGTTGCCGGGCAGCCGAGACCCTCGTTGTAAGGGGTACCGGTTACGCCATGAACGAGTTCAACTGAAGGGAGCATCAACGTGAGCAAGAACCGAAAACTGTTAAGCGAAACCGTCACGAAAGGCGCTCAGAGGATCCCGCACAGAGCGCTGTTCAAAGCGATGGGATACACCGATCGCGAGCTGGAGCAACCGCTTATCGGCGTCGCGAACGCCGCCAGCAGAGTCATTCCAGGTCACGTGCATCTCGACCGGGTTGCCGAGGCTGCCGAAGCGGGGGTGCGCTACGCCGGCGGGACCCCCATAAGTTTCGGCTTGATAGGTGTTTGCGACGGTATCGCAATGAATCACGAAGGGATGAAATATTCCCTGATAAGTCGAGAAGTGGTTGCTGACTCCGTAGAAATCATGGCGAAAGCGCACGCGTTCGACGCGATTCTCCTTGTAACCAACTGCGATAAGATTGTACCGGGCATGCTTATGGCTGCAGGGCGGCTGAACATCCCCGCGATAGTGATCAGCGGCGGCCCGATGCTCACCGGCGCTTACCGAGGACAGCCTATTGATGTCATGAACACGTTCGGTGTCATACCAAGAGCCCTTAGCGGCGAGATATCTGCGGAGGAGTGTTTGGCTATGGAAAATGCCGCCTGTCCGGGACCCGGTTCGTGCGCAGGCCTCTTCACGGCTAATACGATGAACTGCCTCAGCGAGGCGCTCGGCATGGCCCTCCCGGGCAACGGGACGATTCCCGCCGTGGACGCAGCCAGGCTCCGGCTTGCACAGGAAGCAGGTTATCGGATCGTCGGGCTGGTTCGCGAGCAGCTCTTGCCCCGTTCAATCATGACCGAGGAGGCGTTCGAGAATGCTATTACCCTTGACATGGCGTTCGGCGGCTCGACCAATACGGTGTTGCATCTGGCAGCCATTGCGAACGAGGCCGGTGTGGCGTGGGATCTCGCCAGGTTAAACAAGATTTCCGAGCAAGTGCCTCACATTTGTTGTTTATCGCCTGCAGGAGAACATAGGATGCAGGATCTTTACGCAGCGGGCGGTGTGCAGGCGATACTGAAGCAGCTTGTCGATGCTGGTCTGGCTCACGGTAACGCACAAACCGTTACCGGCCTGAGCGTAGCTGAGAACTGCGCTGACGCCCGGGTGACGGACGACGACGTAATCCGTCCGCTCTCCAAGCCGTACCACCCGACCGGCGGCCTGGCTGTCCTGTTCGGCAACCTGGCGCCGGACGGCGCGATCGTGAAAGAATCTGCAGTGGATCCCGAGATGCTGGTGCACGAAGGCCCTGCACGAATATTCGACTCGGAGCCAGCGGCGCACGAAGCTATAGTTAATCGTCGAATCAATAAAGGTGACGTCGTGGTGATCCGATACGAAGGGCCGAAGGGTGGTCCCGGAATGCAGGAGATGTTGGGCCCGACCGCAGCGATCAAAGGTATCGGGATGGATCAAGAGGTGGCACTCATAACCGACGGTCGATTCTCGGGCGCGACCAGCGGTGCCTCCATCGGCCACGTGTCGCCCGAAGCGATGGAGGGAGGGCCGATAGCGTTGATCGAGAATGGAGACGTGATACGGATAGACATTCCGGGCAGGAAGCTCGAAGCGGTGGTATCCGACAGGGTATTTCGCGAACGACGGAACTCGTGGAAACCACCGGAACCCAAAATCGCAACCGGGTGTCTCGCGCGATATGCGCAACGCGTTTCTTCCGCGAGCGCGGGTGCGGTACTCAGCTAAGGAGGAATCTATAGTGAAGCGAATGTCAGGAGCGGAGATCCTTGTTGAATCATTGCGCAAAGAGGGGGTCGACACCATATTCGGGTATCCCGGCGGCGTGATGCTAGGGATTTTCGACAAGCTGTACGACGCGCCTATAAGAGTTGTGCTGCCACGCCACGAACAGGCAGCCGCGCATGCCGCTGATGGGTATGCGCGCGCTTCCGGCAAGGTCGGAGTCTGCATGAGCACCTCGGGTCCCGGCGCGACGAACCTGGTGACCGGCATAGCTACGGCGTATATGGACAGTGTTCCGATTGTCGCCCTTACGGGGCAGGTCGCCACCCCACTTATCGGTGGCGACGCGTTCCAGGAAGCGGACATTACCGGGATCACCCGCCCCATAACAAAGCACAACTACCTCGTGAAAGATGTGGGTGAGCTGGCACGTACTATCAAGGAGGCGTTCCATATCGCTTCGACAGGGAGACCCGGACCTGTCCTGGTAGACTTGCCGAAGGATGTGACAACCAACGAGACCGAGTTTAAATACCCCAAGACTGTTGATCTGCGCGGGTACAAGCCGAAATATCAGGGTCATCCCAGACAGATTAAACGGGCAGCGGAAGCCATTTCAAAAAGCGAACGTCCGGTGATATATGCCGGCGGTGGTGTGATAAGCTCCGGTGCTTCGCAGGAACTTGCGGAGTTCGCGCACAAGACGCGGGCGCCGGTCGCACTCACGCTGCTCGGGCTTGGCGCGTTTCCCGCCAGCGATCCACTTTTTATGGGTATGCTCGGGATGCACGGCACGAAATGCGCAAACTCCGCGGTTTCCGCGTGCGATCTGCTTATAGCCATCGGAGCGAGATTTGATGATAGGGTAACCGGCAAGGTGGACAAGTTCGCGCCGGATGCTTGCATAAGCCATATCGACATAGACCCGGCAGCCATAAGCAAGAATGTCGTCGTGGACATCCCGATCGTCGGCGACGTGAAGACTATACTGCAGGAGTTGATACCGCTCGTCACGACGTGCGCGTCGGAGCAGTGGCTGGAGCAGGTGGCGAAGTGGAAGAAGGAGTTTCCGCTCACGTACGACAGGAAGGCCAAGACGATCAAGCCACAATATGTCATCGAGCAGATATGGGAAGCCACTCATGGTGAGGCCATCATTGCCACCGAAGTGGGCCAGAACCAGATGTGGGCGGCACAGTTTTACAAGTTCGAGCATCCGAGAACCTTTCTCTCGTCCGGCGGCCTCGGGACTATGGGGTACGGATTCCCGGCAGCTATAGGAGCGCAGGTCGCTTGTCCGGACAAGTTGGTGTTCGATATAGCGGGGGACGGCAGCTTCCAGATGAACATTCAGGAGCTGGCCACAGTCGCCCGGCTGCGGTTACCCGTCAAGGTCGCGATACTCAACAACCGGTTCCTCGGCATGGTGAGGCAATGGCAAAAGCTGTTCTACGGTGGGCGGTACTCGAGCACGTGTCTCGCGGACAATCCGGATTTCGCCAAGGTGGCCGACGCGTTTGGGGCCAAGGGGATCAAGATTACCGAGAAGCGCGACGTGCGACCTGCGATCGACGAGGCCATCAACACTGCTGGCCCGGTCGTTCTTGACTTTATCGTGGAACGCGAGGAAAATGTCATGCCAATGGTTCCCGCAGGCGCTGCGATAAGCGAGATGATAATGGAGGCGTGATGAAACGTCACACAATATCCGTGTTGGTGGAAAACCACCCCGGCGTGCTCGCTCGTATAGCAGGATTGTTCAGCGGTCGCGGCTTCAATATCGAGAGTCTATCGGTTGGTGAGACGGAGGACCCGACAGCTTCCAGGATGACGGTTGTGGTGCGGGGCGATGATCTGATCCTCGAACAGGTCACCAAACAGCTGAACAAGCTCGTTGATGTCATTAAGGTAAGCGACCTTACGAAGGAACAGTTCATCGAACGTGAGCTCGTCCTGATCAAGGTGAGCGCGGACGGCAAATCGCGGTCGGAAATACTCCAGATATGTGACATTTTTCGAGCCAGAATAGTAGATGTCGCGCCGAAAACCGTTACCATCGAAGTGACCGGCACAGAAGACAAAATCGACGCCCTCGTCAACATGCTGAAGCCGTTCGGCATTCGCGAGATGGCACGCACAGGCTCAGTTGCGCTCACAAGGACGCCCAAGTAAAGGCTTCGGAAACCGTGCGACAGGGGCCCGACCTCAGAGAAGTACCCGGTGTTGCTTGACATGCAGTGCGAAACCCAAATGATGACAACTCACCTGCACAGGTCGCTAAGTTCCAGCACGTCCCGGAGCACTGAGCACGCATAAGCGTATGACGATAACCGAGAAGATACTCGCTCGCCACACGGCGAGCGGAATTGTGGCCACGGGCGAGTTCATTCTTGCGCATGTTGACCTGGCTCTCGGGAACGACATCACCGCACCGATCGCAATCGAGCAGTTCGAGTCGGCCGGCGCTCGCAGGGTTTTCGACCCGGAAAAGATCTGTCTGGTCGCAGACCATTTCGTACCTAACAAGGACATAAAATCGGCAGAACAAGCCAAGCAGGTGCGGGAGTTCGCCCGAAAGCACGGTATAGCTCACTTCTACGACGCGGGACGGATGGGGATAGAGCATGCGCTGCTGCCGGAACAGGGGCTGGTCGGGCCGGGCGCGCTGGTGATCGGTGCAGATTCCCACACCTGCACGTACGGCGCGCTGGGCGCGTTCGCGACAGGGGTGGGGAGCACCGACCTTGCTGCGGCGATGGCGACCGGCAAAGTGTGGCTCAAAGTACCGGAAAGCGTGAAACTGGTGTATAGCGGAGCGTTGAGAAAGTGGGTTGGCGGCAAAGATATCATACTCTATACTATTGGACGAATAGGCGTGGACGGCGCGTTGTATCGCGCAATGGAGTTTTCCGGCGACACCATAGCGTCTCTTGCGATGGCCGACAGACTTACCATCTGCAACATGGCAATAGAGGCGGGGGCCAAGAGTGGTATAATAGCTCCTGATGGTGAGACCAAGCGATACGTTGAAGAGCGCTCCGAAAAGGAGTGGGTGTTTTACGAGAGCGACGACGATGCCCTCTATGCCGACGCGCTAGAGTTCGATTCGTCAACGATCGAATTGCAGGTTGCAACGCCGGATTCACCGGGAAACGCCGTCGCTGTAGGCGAGGTAGGTGAGGTTCAGATCGACCAGGTCGTCATCGGTTCATGCACCAATGGTCGGATCGAGGATATGCGGATTGCGGCACAAATACTGAAGGGAAAGCGGGTTGCGCGCGACGTGCGGCTGATAGTCATTCCGGCAACGCAGCACGTCTACCTTGATTGTATCAAGGAAGGTCTTGCTGAAGTTTTTGTGAAAGCCGGCGGTGTTTTCAGCACGCCGACGTGCGGGCCGTGTCTGGGCGGACACATGGGCGTGCTCGCGAGCGGCGAGGTCGCCGTAGCGACGACCAATCGAAACTTTCGCGGACGGATGGGGCATCCTGATAGCAGTGTATATTTGGCAGGACCCGCAATCGCTGCGGCAAGCGCTGTGGCGGGCCGCATAGTGTCACCTGACGAGGTTGCCTAGACCAATTCTTCTACTATAGGGAGAACAGTGGAAATACAGACGCTCATCAAGATCCAGAAACTGGATCTCGAAATGGACGAACTGAAGAAGCGTGCGCGGGCCATACCGGCGGAGTCGGCGGCGCTCGACGCTGAACTCGAAGAGGCAAGAACTACTCTCCAGGCGGCACAGGCCAAGCTGAAGGAACTTGAGAAACGGCAACGGCACGAGGAGCTCCTCCTCGAGGAAAAGATTACCTTGCTGAAAAAGTATGATCAGCAACTGTTTTCGGTGAAAACGAACAAAGAGTACAAAGCGATATTGTCGGAAATGGATGTCGTGAAAGCTGAGATATCCTCTATTGAAGATACAATCCTTGAGGTTTTGACTGATATCGACTACGTCAAAACCGAAATGGCGGCCGCCGATGAAGCGCTGCGTGCTGAAGAGACCAAGGTGCAGGAGGCAAAACGAAGGCTCGACAAAGAGCTGGAGGACGTGCACCAACAGTTGGCGGATCGCGAGCAGCAAAAGCAGGCGCTGGTTCCTGACGTGGACGAGGATCTGTATCAACTGTACGAGCGCATCCGTAAGGCGAAAAAGGACGGGCCGGGTGCCGTGCCGGTGAAGAACGATTCGTGCACCGGCTGCTTCATGCAGATTCCCCCACAGGTAGTCAACGAGCTCATAGCGAGTGACCGACTCATCACGTGCCAGAGCTGTTCGCGCATACTGTACTGGCCAGACAACGTCGAGGAATAACTCCAACACGGTCTGAATACGATGCCCTGGTTCAAGAAACAGAGATACACGTCGGTCAAACCCGGTACCAGAAAAGACATGCCGGACGGGCTCTGGGTACGATGCGCCCAGTGTCTTGAGATACTGTACAGACAGGACCTCGAGAAAAACCTGCGCGTCTGCCCGAAGTGCCGATACCACTTCAGAATTGGGGCTAAAGAGCGCCTGGCCTTGCTCATTGATGAGGGTACGTTTGAGGAACGCGATGCGTCGCTCATGCCGGTTGATCCGCTCGGTTTTTCGGTACACGGGAAATCCTACAAGGAGAAGGTTGAGGAAACGCAGCGAGACGCCGGTCTTGGCGAAGCTGCGATATCCGGCACGGGCGCGATAGAAGGTATCGATACTGCAATTCTGATCATGGACCCCTTCTTCATGATGGGGAGCATGGGTTCGGTCGTTGGTGAGAAGGCGACACGCGCTATAGAGCTGTCAGTAGAAAAGGCCATCCCTTTTGTGAGCGTAGCGGCGTCGGGCGGCGCCCGTATGCAAGAGGGCACGATCTCCCTGATGCAGATGGCGAAGATCGGCGCGGCTCTTGCCCGGCTCGACGACGCACGTATACCCTTTCTGTCGATACTCACCGATCCGACCACCGGCGGAGTGCTCGCGAGTTTCGCGTCGCAAGGCGATGTCGTCATTGCGGAGCCCGGGGCGCTCATCGGGTTTGCAGGTCAACGAGTGATCAGACAGACGATACGGCAAGAGCTTCCTGACGGATTCCAGCGAGCGGAGTTTCAACTCGAACACGGTTTTGTCGACCTGGTTGTGCACAGAGCCGACCTCAAAGGCACCGTGTCCTGCATACTGAGATACCTAACTTGACAGCACCACGGGACTACCTTTTCGGGCTCGAAGAACGCGGTATCAAGTTCGGGCTGAGCAATATCCGTTATATGCTCCAATCACTTGGTAATCCGGAACTTAGATACCACACCATTCACGTGGCCGGTACTAATGGGAAAGGGTCGGTGGTCGTGTTCATCGCGAGCGTACTGCGAAAGGCCGGGTTCACGGTTGGAAGATACACGTCGCCGCACCTCATAGATTTCTCCGAGCGGATTGTGGTCGATAACGTGCCCATCGATGACCCCGACCTGGACGAGATCATACTTCGGTTCCAACCGATCGCGGAACGTATGGCAACGACAGACGGTCTCGAAAGACCGACCTATTTCGAGTTCGGCACTGCGCTGGCGTTTGAGTATTTCTTTCAGAAACAAGTCGATTTCGCAGTTATCGAGACGGGACTGGGCGGAAGGCTCGACTCGACAAATGTGATAGAACCCGACGTGGTCGCCATAACTAATGTCGACATTGACCATACGCTTTACCTGGGCGATTCACTCTCCGCAATCGCCTTCGAGAAAGCAGGAATCATACGGGGATCTGCGCCGGTTGTGACGGCAACACGCTACCCTGAAGCGTTGGACGTGTTGAGAGAGAAATGCCGTGAGACAGGCTCCCGCCTGTACGTTCTGGGCGAGGACTTCACCTACACCATTGAACCGGCCGAGTTTCCATTGCAACGGATGAGCTTTTCCAGCCCATTCGGCGAGTTGCGCAACTTGGTGGTACCGCTTGGCGGCTCGTACCAGGGGGAAAACGCCGCCGTGGCGGCAATGGTGTGCCTGCTTTTGAAACAGCGCTATCCTCGGATCACCGAGAAGTGCATTCGCGAGGGCTTCGCGTCAGCGCGATGGCGGGGCCGATTCGAATTGGTCAGGACCAACCCTCTTACACTTATTGATGGGGGACACAACCCGTCAGCGGCCTCGAAGCTGGCGGACGAGATCCAGCGCGCGTTTCCCAACAAAGAGGTAACCCTGGTTGTCGCCGTGAGCGGCGACAAGGACGCGGTGGGAATCGTCTCGGCTCTGGCGCCGCTGGCCACGAAGAGTATCGTGACCCAATACAGCCTGGCCAGATCTATGTCGGCGGAGAAATTGTATGCGATCGCCCGGCGGTTCTCAACGAATTGCGTCATGAAGCAGAATGTCGAAACGGCAATAGCGTACGCCGACTCGGGCGCCACCGACAATTCGCTCATACTCATCACCGGCTCGCTCTATATCGCGGGCGAGGCGTTACAGCTCCTGTCTCGACAGCAGACAAGAGCGATCCATGAGCGCCAGCCGAGCGAACAGCGCGCTTGACAGGATCCGACGACGTCGATATAATATGGCCTGATTTATGGGGGACATAACTCTGTCCATGTGGAGGTAAGCCATGGCAAGCGTGAATCTGAAGAAAGTCACCAAAGTGTTTCCGCCGGATGTGGTGGCCGTCGAGGACGCCACGCTCGATGTTCAGGACAAGGAATTCGTCGTTCTGGTAGGCCCGTCGGGATGCGGCAAGTCTACCACCCTCAGGATGATAGCGGGGCTCGAAGAGGTCACGAACGGGCAGATCTATATTGATGAAAGGCTGGTGAACGACGTCCCGCCCAAGGACCGCGACATCGCCATGGTGTTCCAGAATTACGCACTCTATCCCCACATGACAGTGTACAAGAACATGGCGTTCGGCCTGATGCTCAGGAAGTATCCGAAGGCGGAGATAGAACGCCGGGTCAAGGAGGCGGCTCAGATACTCGGTATCGAGAGACTCCTGGACAGGAAGCCAAAAGCGCTGTCCGGCGGTGAGCGGCAGCGCGTTGCGGTGGGGCGGGCTATCGTGCGCAAGCCGAAGGTGTTTCTGCTCGACGAGCCGCTGAGCAACCTCGACGCCAAAATGCGTGTCCAGATGCGAGCCGAGATCAGCAAGCTGCATCAGCGGCTTGCAGCAACGATGGTATACGTCACGCACGACCAGACCGAGGCAATGACGATGGGCGACCGGCTCGTATTGATGAAGGACGGCCGTCTCCAGCAGATAGCGGACCCCCTGACACTGTACAACAGTCCTGTGAACAAGTTTGTGGCGGGGTTCATCGGCAGCCCGCCTATGAATTTCATCGACGGCACGCTCATTAAGCGCGACAGCACCCTGTATTTCGATGAAGGTACCTTCCAGGTTAAGGTGCCTGAGCGGATGTACGCTGCGCTCTCGAAGTATCTTGGCAAGAAGGTAACGTTTGGCATCCGTCCTGAAGACATTGAGAACGCCGCCGACATCCCGAACGTGGATCCTGACTGTATCGTCAAGGCTCGAATTGAAGTCGTCGAGCCGATGGGATCCGAGATTTACCTCTACCTGGCGACCAAGATCAACACGTTCATAGCACGGGTCGCCGCCAAACATGAGCCGTCAGTGAATGAAGAGCACATGATGGCGCTCACCATGGATAAGTCCCACTTCTTCGACATGGATACCGAGGAAACAATAGTCTAGGCAAAGCTAAGTTGGCAGGAGATGTCGTGCGCACCTGTTTACGGTGCGCCTTTTCTTTATGCGCTGGAGCGCCAGAGCCGTCCGGTAGCCGATCGTATCACGCTGAGGTAGGGCGGGCGTCCCGTCGAAGATGCGCTGTGGCGCGCCCGCCATGGGCAAGATGCCCATGCCACACCATGGTGATTCATTTTGCTGGGCATTCTAAGTCTCAGCGGTGTAAGGACCGCCGTTATGCGGCGGAGGCGTGTCTAGTCTGGTATTGATAAGAAGGAATGAATTCCGGTCGTAGGGGCAGAGCAAGCCCTGCCCCAGGATGCTGGTCGCCGAGGCAACCGCCCCCAGACGATCACCATGGGCTGAACAAAATCGCCGGACACGCGTTATAATGAGTGGAGGCGGTCGGCGAAACCGCCAGCCACCAAGCCCGAGACTGGGAATGCGAGAATGGACGGGAAGCCTCTGACGAAAGCGGAGTGGGTACAGGCGGCGCTGGATCGGTACGAGCGATCCCTGATACGCTACGCCGCCCGTGTCACCGGCAATGTCGATCTGGCGCGCGACGTGGTCCAGGACACTTTCCTGCGGTTGTGCGAGGCGGAACAGGCTAAGGTTGACGGACATATTGCGGCATGGCTCTACACGGTCTGCCGTAACCGCGCGCTGGATGTCAGAAGACACGAGGTGCGTATGGGTTCGTTGCAGGATGAGCAGCTGGATTCCGTTCGAAGCGAGTGCCCAGAACCGAGTAGCGCGGCCGGACGCAACGAGGCGTACGCGCTGGCGCTCGAGGCGCTCGGTACGCTGTCCGAGAACCAGCAGGAAGCGGTCCGGCTGAAGTTTCAGGACGGAATGACCTACCGCGAGATCAGCCAGGTCATGGGCGTGTCGCTCGGTACCGTGAGCCACCTCATCGGAACGGCGCTGGCCGCTCTTCGCGACCAGCTTGGGGGCAAAATAGACCTCGCTCAGGAGGTGTAGGAATCATGGCATTTGAGATCAATGATGAGAAACTCGTCGCGTATATCCTCGGCGAATTGGACGAATCCGAACGCGAGGCTATTGAAAAAGCGCTGGAATCAGGTGAAACACTACAACGGCGGGTTGCAGAGTTGCGCACTACCGCCAAACTGACAGCCGCAGCGCTCCAAAGCGAGCCTGCTCACGCACTGACCGACAGCCAGAGGCAAACCATCGTCTCCAAGGCGGCGCAAGCCTCGAGAACAGCAGCAAAGGCCAGGGTGTTGGGCTGGCGGAAGAACTTAACGCGCCGGCTTTCAGTGCGTTGGAAGGTCGTTACAGCAGCAGCCGCAGTCGTTTTACTACTTCTCGCCGTAGTTGCGATCGTGCCTATTATGGCGCCGCTAGGCTATTTTGGAGTGTATCAACTGGAAGATCTGGCCGTTGTTCCTAGCTCGGAGAACGCAAGTCAACGGATACAAGAGCTGGAAACACGGCTTGAGCAAGCCCAGCGAGGGCTTGGCGGTGGGGGTTACGGTGGCGGCGGTTACGGTAGATATGGGGGGCAAGCTCTCGGAGTACAACCGTTGACGAAGCAGGCATTGTACGGGGCGCGAAGAGACATCCTTTCTCTCGAAGCAGAAGGCGCTACCGATGCCGGCGTGGCGATCCTTGAGGCGAGCCAATCGGACCGCTACCTCATCAAGAACGCGACCCTGGTGATCGAGACGGAAGATGCGCGGAAGGCCAGCGAACAACTGGTTGCAGCCGTTCAAGAGCTTCGCGGATACGTCTCCGACTTCCGCGAGTCGGTGGACGGGTTAGGACATCGGTCGATACAGATGCAGGTACGCGTCCCGGCAGACCAGTTCCAGGAGACGATGAGCCGACTCGATGCCCTCGGCAAGGTGCTGAACCGGCATGTCACGACTGAAGATGTTACCGAGGAGTACGTCGATACGGACGCACGGTTGCGTAACCTGAAACGTACCGAGGAGCGGCTGTTGGCGCACCTCGACCGGACGGGCGAGCTGAAAGGTATTGTCGAGGTTGAGCGCGAGCTCAACCGCGTCCGCGAGGAGATCGAGCGGTTGGAAGGTCGGCTACGGTACCTCAGCCATCGCGTGGACTTTTCGACCTTCAACGTGACGCTTCAGGAGAAGCCGAAAGCTGAGCCGGTCGTACCGCCCGAGACGTTC
>Ga0180433_10002375_pt1 | contig 29166 bp, 49 predicted proteins | sample SS_ome_8_FD_132980 | JGI IMG/M metagenome (GOLD analysis project Ga0180433, IMG submission 132980) | Hypersaline lake sediment archaeal communities from the Salton Sea, California, USA - SS_1_D_1 metaG | ecosystem: Environmental > Aquatic > Non-marine Saline and Alkaline > Hypersaline >... | reverse complement strand
TAAAGCTGTTACCATAACTGTAACAGGCTTTCTTTGTGATAACACAATATTGTATTTATTATTAGGTAACAAATCCCTTGCTGGGAACGGCACCTGATCTAAATTAACTCTTGAACATCTAGGAAAATTTAAAATAACCTTCCCTTTCTTTCGATAACAAATCCCTTTTACTTTTGAAATATCTTTTTCTTCGTCAATTGTTTTTATTAATTCAGGAAATGTTTCAAAACCATCACCAACAACGCCATAATCTATTTCTTTATATTCTAAAGATTCTTTTGGATATATACCCATATGTGGTCCTCCAATAATAACTGGCTTATTGTATTGTGATTTTATTGTTCTTATAGATTCTAACGTATCTTGAAATGTATCTGTTATTGTTGAAAAACATAAATAATCTGGTTGTTCTTTCCATAATCTTTTAATAACTTCACAAACAGATAAATCTTCAGCATTTGCATCTATAATCATAACTTCATATCCTTTTTCTCTCATTGTTGAAGCAAGATATGCTAATGCTAAGCTTGGAAGTTTAATAGCATTCTTACTATATATTTTCCAAATCTTTTTAGTATAATATAATTTATTTGCCATTTGTTTTGGCGGATATATAAAACATATTTTTGATTTCATTATTCTCTTTCTCCTATTGTATATATATTATATTCTCCTATTTTAATACTATTTTTAATCATATAATTAAAATATGGTATTGTTGAAATATCTCTTGTTGTTATAATATAATCAATTTTATATGGTAATATTATTGGTTTATTTATTATTCTTTCATAACCAATATATATATCACGACAATCTGATTCATTTATATACATTGGTTCTCCTAATGTCCTACTCACAATCCATTTTGTTTTTGGTTTATAATAATGTATCTGAAATAAATAATTTAATAAATCTTTAGTATATCTATTATTATTAAACCTCCTATCATATAAATCTCTTTGTTCACATTTAAATATATTTCTAAACTGTTGTGATGTATATCCTAAAGTTTTATAATTATAATATGTTCTATTTAATAATTCTTTATTTGATATTTTTGTTCCAAACCCTTGCGGCATAAATATATATACATTTGTATATATTGGTAAATGATAATTTAATTGTAAATCATCTGTAACAACAACATCGTTTCTTTGACTATTATTATTTAAATAATTATATATTTGTTTTTCAATTAAATTAAATTCTAACACACCATCGTTTAAATCAGTTTTAACATATTCATAATTCCAGGTAAATGAAAGTATTAAAACCCCCGCTATACCTATTATAGATAATATATTAACTATATTAAACTTTTGATAAATTAAAAACATAAACATCAATATAACTATTTGAATAAATATTCCTGTAACCTGTGCCCAATGAATAGGTTGTGGATTTGATATAAAAAATAATTGTAAATTGCTAGTAAAAAAACCAGAAAGTATACAACCTGTTATTAGCATATACCAATAATTTTTAAATTTCTTTCTATAAATAAATAATAAAATTAATGTAATTATCCATAAAATATATTCTTTTAAAAAAATTCTTAAAAACCAGCCTTGTTCTATTGCATTACGAATTAAAAAATCTTTACTGGTTGTAAACATAGATATAATATAACTCAAAAAATATGGTATTAAACCTATAAATGTTATTTTTACTATTTTTAAAAAATTGTAAAACTTATTATTTTTTGTAATATATAACCAACTAATAACAAAAGCAATACCAAAATAAAAAGGCAATGCATAATAAATATATGAATACATTAATAACGCCCAAACAACACCATACAAAATAGATTCATTTTTTGTTATAACTTGTTTTCTCCAAACAAACAAATAAACAATAATTGACAAACTTAAAAATATAAATGCAGGTGTTGGAGTAAATCTTGCTTGACTAAAATAAACAGGTTCAACAAGAATTAAATTACTAGCATCTTTACCGATCAAACTTAATATTTTTGTTGTTATATTAGGTAAAAGTTTATACATTAAAACAAATATAACTGTGATTTGTTCGTAGGAAAACAATAACTTAGTACTAACTACAAACGTAGAAAAAGTCGCATATAATCTATGTTTAAATAACTGTAAAAACATATAATATAATATGATTAAATTAATAGTAATTAATATTATTTTAGCTATTATAATTGCATTTTGAAAACCGAGAAAAAGAAAAGGTAAAGAAAACATAGCATATATTAAAGAAGTAAAAACTCCCATTGTTGAATAATCTTTTTCTTCATATAATAAAGGAGTTTCAACAAATATATGACCATTTAAAACTTCTCTAACTCTTGAAACATATCCTGTAGAATCTAAATCTCGATGAATATTAAATACTTGATAATTTTCTGTTTTAATATAGCCAAACAAATCAGGAACTAAAAAAATAAATATTAATATAAAAAACAAAAAATAAACATATTTATATTTTTTTTGTTCAATCAGTCTTCACCACAATTATTTTTTATTTTAGAATTAAAAAACAATACTTTAATAATAAATATAATTTCTAATACCATTGATGCAATAAATAAAAAAAATGCAATTACTCCAAAAAACAATCCAAAACCAATAATATCCAATGCAATAAAAACCATACAAATTATATATAATATAATAGCTAAATACTTAGATACTAAAGAAAATGCAAAAAATTTTATATCTTTCATTTAATAAACCCCCTCATCATGTAAATCATTTTGATTCATTATTGTATGAAGTACACCAAAAATAATAACAATAGCACCAATAATATAAATAATAAATTTAAAAGGTATATTAACATTAATTGCAATCATCACCATAGGGAAAGCAAAAATAATAACACCTAAGATTAATAAAGGACTTATTCCTTGATATGGTTCTCTTGGTCTAGGTTGATAATATTGCGCTTTTTTATTTTTCATTTTAACATTATCTTTGACATTTTATCAAAACAATTTTCTGACAATTTAATAATCTTTTGTTTATTTTTTTTAATTCTTTTTTGTACTGATTCTTTATTAAAATTTTTCATAAAATATTTTAATTTTTGTCTTGCATCAAACAAATTAGAATACCTAAATATTGAATCATATAATTCAACATATGATAATTTATTTGGAACTAAAGGAATACAATCTAATATTAATGCTTCAACTGTACCTATTCCGAATGTTTCTTGTTCACTTGCACTAAATGATATTTTAGCTTTTTTAACAAGTTTATAATATTCTTTTTTATTTTTTGTAACATTAATTGTTTTAATAAATTTATATTCATTATTTTCTTTTGCTATCTTATCAAATAAATCTGGTCGTTTTTCTTTATCTACTCGATGAGGAAATACTACCAAATCTTCTTTTTGAACTTTTTTATTTCCTATTTCTTTAGTTATTTCTTTTTTCCAATCCATTGGAAACCCAACAACATGTAATTTATTTGATTGAAAATCATTTCCAAAATAACTTTTTATAATTCTCTTATGAAATTTTGTAGCAACAAAATGACCATCACAAGCTCTAAACCATCCATACTCATTATAACTTGCCCATTTTCCTAACCCAGCTTGTGCTACAAAATCTGCTGGGTCGTATGTGCCTGCGTGCCAATAAGCATACATTTTTGTTTTAATGTCTCCAAGTTGTGCCATATATTTTACTGCTGTAATTCCAAAATGCCAACCGTCCATAAATAAAAATATATCATTATCTTTAATTTTTTCATCACTAAATAATTTTGCTATTTTTTCAACTTGTTGTGCTTTATACATATTAGTTAAATTAATATCTAGAAATCGTCCTTTTTTAATTTTATCTCCCTTATACTTTCCATCAATATATTCAACATTAAAATTCTTAGAGAATCCTTTTCTCCAACTATTATACCATTGTTTTGTATAACGTTTTTCTATTGGTTCAAGTGTTACAATATATAATGTTTTTTTCATATTACCCCTCATATATTTTAATAAAAAAAACAAAAGTATTTATATTTATTGGTTTTTAGTTAATAAATATTTTTCTTCGTCCCATGTAAAATCTTTCCATCTTTTCATGTCCTTCTTTTTAACATGATATATTGTTGCTTTTATTTGTGATTTTATTTTAGAAAGATCTCTTCCTGGTTTAATTTTATTTACTTCTTCAGCTGCTGAATCAATATTTTTTATAGATTTCTTACTTAACACAGATTCAATAATTGCTGCATAACTATTATCTTTAGGTTTTTTTCCTCTTGTTTCTTTTTTTTGTTCTTTTTTCTTTTCTTTTTTCTGTCCTTTTTTATCATTAACCATTTTATTTAATTCCTCCATTCTTTTTTTTATTTCATTATTTTTTTCAATTTCTCGTTGATGTTGAATTTCAATTAACTTATTATATCTATTTTGTGTTTCTTGCTCAATTTTTTCATCTATTTTTTTAATCTCTATGTTATATTCTTCTTCAGTAATTTTTTTTAAATCAACACTTCTAATTAAATTATGTTTTTCAACAATCAATTCTCTTATCAACGATTTTTCTCTTTTCATTTGTGTCCTCATGGAGTTATTTAAAGTTTTTGTTTATGATATTCTTTTAATGAACCATTTTCATTATCTTCACTTACTTCTATCATACTTTCTCTACCTGGATAATAAAGTTGTATATGTTCAGCTATCATATCACTAATCATTTCACAACTTTTATGATTCATAACTGTTCCTTGATCTTTTAAATAGTTATCAATAAATCTTTTAAACATTATGAATTCAATATCTCTATCATCGTGAAAAATTTCTAACCATATTTTAAAATGAAAAATATGTCTATGGTCGTTTCTCAAAAAACTTACATCGTCTGGGGCATTTGGATATTTATGAATTAACTCTTTCTGTGTTGTAATCCATATCCAATTTGTCATTTTATTCACCGTTTACTATTGTGTCTGCATATGCACTATGGTCGTGTATACTTTCCATGTTTTCACAACTTACAAAAACTTTAACATCATTATATTTTTCTTTCATATTAATTACTGCATCTCGTACAACATCTTCAACAAATTTAGCATTCTTAAACATCTCTTCAGTTACAAACTTTTCATCTGGTCTTCTTAATACAGGAAATATAGGACAACTTCCTGCTTTTTCTGCAGCTTCAATTATATCTTCAAACCATATATTTCTTTCATCATTTATATCTTGAAATGTTTTTATAGTAATAATTCCCCTTTGATTATGTGCTGCTTGATTATCACAAAGTTCTAAGGAACACGGACAACAAGTTGAAACAGGAACTTTTATTTCAATACTTTTATAACCACCTTCGCCAACTAATATTTCCATTGTTGCATCATAACCTAAAATAGATTTTACTTTACTTACAGGTGCTCGTTTGTCCATAAAATAAACAAATTCAGCTCTCAATTTGCAAGCTCGTGTTTTAACTTCTTTATTCTCCATTGTTTGTTTATCCATTATATTTTTAGCCATTTTTGCCCATTTATCTAAACCAAAACTATCTGCTAAACTAAATAAAGGACTTACTAAATGTGACATATGAACACCTTTTTGGCTTTTCTCTAAATTTACATAACAAGAAACTTTTGCTTGAATATGTTGTTCACCTTTATTTTTATCCTTTATTTTAATTGGAACCATTACATCTTTAACACCAACATTATCTAAACTAACATTTCTTTCATCTTTTTCATTTTGAACATCTTTCATTTTTTTTATCCTCCTTTGGCCAAAACATATACCCAAAATTTAAAGCAAAATTATATCCAAATAATTTACATACTTTAATTAAATATTGTAAATCTTCTTCAGATGCTTTTTCTTTTATTGTTAAATAAACCAATCGTTTTTTTATTCCTAATTGTTTTATTAATAATTCTGCTTCATCAATATCATCTTTATTATCTACATAAAATAAAAAATTTGCATGAATATCATTAAACCATGTCAACACTCCTTCTTTAATTCGTTCTTGATATTGTATTTTACTATTTTTTAATTGAACATTTACATTATATATAATATTTTTAAATTTTCCAATTAGTATTGGTCGTATTGTTCCTTTAGTATATATTTCTATAATATTATTAAAATTGTCTTTACGAATTCTTTTTATTAATTTTCCTATCTCTTCTTTTTGTTCAAAAGGTTCTTTTCCGAATATAACAACCCTATTAAATGTTATAGCTTTTGCAGCTAAACTATTAATGTCTTCTTCGACTCCGTTTTTATCAACATTAATAAATAACGATAAATTTCCAGGATTTAATAATCCTGTAAACCACGTATATGTTTCTTTTATTTTCATCCTAAATATATAGCTTTTGATGTTGGTGTTTCATATAATTCTATTTTTGTGCATTTAATTCCATACCCTAATGACAACAAATATTCATTTAATTCATCATACATCCATTGCGCCATTCTTTCAGCTGTTGTTCTACATGGAAGATATAAAACCTTTTGTTTTATTTTTTCTTTAGCAAATTCAGCTATTGATTTTCCATCTTCATCTTTTTCATAAATTACTAATGAATGATCAAATTTATCAACAATTACTTCATTTACAGCATTTTTTAAATCTGTAAAATCTATAACCATATCTTTACTTGATTTATCATCTTTAATAACTTTTTCTTCTGTTGTTCTTTCAACTTCAACAATTAACTTATATGTATGTCCGTGAATATTATTACACAATCCTTTATGATCATTTAGCCTATGTGCCATATGCCAATTAAATTCTTTCGTTATTTTCATTTTTTTACACCTCAGGTAAAATTGTTTGTTCTGTGTTTTTATTTGTTTGTTCGTTTGTTTGTTCACTATTAATGTTTGTTTGTTCTATATTTTTATTTGTTTGTTCACTATTAGTATTTGTTTGTTCACTATTAGTATTTGTTTGTTCACTATTAGTATTTGTTTGTTCACTATTAGTATTTGTTTGTTCACTATTAATATCTTTTGATTGTTTATTAATTTTTTTACTATAATTTTTAGATCTTCTATAAATTTCTAAATTATTTTTATCTAATTCTAATTTATCAATCAAATTATTTACAGCTTGTAAAATTCCAATTCCTTTTTCTGTTAATGATAAATGTTTTGAAACACCTTCTTGTCTACTTCTAATCCAATTATATTCTATCATCTTATTTTTCAAATAAAAAAGATGTGCATATGTCATTCGTGTTTTAATTTGTAAATCAGTAAGTGTTGTATCACCTTTTTCAAACTCTTTTAAAATAAAAACAAAATCAGGTAATATTAATAATCTTTCTTCTGTTTTAACCATTTTTTTATACCTCACAATCCAAAAGCATCTAAACCTTTTTGAGCAGGTTCTCGTTTAGGACCAAAATCTTTTATTTTATTAAAATCCAAATAATATTTTTTCCAATATTTTTTAGGAACACCATAATAACTAAACCACGAAACTAAATCTTTTTTAATTTCTTTTATTAATCTATCTTTAATATACATATAATCATTATCAGATAATTTAAATTGTTTTCGTACTTTCTGTAAAATAAAATCAAATTCTTCAGTTTCATCTATTTTTTTTATATATTTAAAAAATGGTGTTTTTTGACATTTAGGTGTGATACTCCAAACCAAACTTAAATACATTTTTGGTGATAAATAAAACACATATTTATCTAACCATCTTACATGATTTCTCATTTTATCATTCATGCATAACCATCTTTGAATAACAAAAGGAACTATATCTGATTCATCTAATTCTAAAATCCATTGTTTATCTTTATTTGTATAAATATTGCTTAATATACTAAATATATTCATTGAATCCACTTCCTTCCATCTAATGGCGGCATCCACAACTGTGGTGGTTTAAACCAATGCCAATTTTTTATTTTAAAAATTTTTAAAGTAAATATACCATATAATAATGTTGTAATATACTTATCTAAATTACCCCACAATATATTTTTATCCAATCTCCACCAAGGATAATAAGGTTTCATATACATTGGATTTTCAATATGCACTTATTTCACCATTTCAATTAATGATGTTGCAACTATTACGTTTGGATCTGCTCCTAATGCTATATCTCTTTCGTTTTTACAACTTAATTGAATTAATTTTAAATTAAATTCTTCGGAATCCATTTCTCTTTGCCATATATATTTATTAAATTCTCTAGAATCAATACTTGTTGATAACAATTCATTCTTTATATTTTTCCAATCTTTTTCTTTAAGTTTTTTATAAAGTTGTTCAAATAATTCGTTTGCAGGTTTAACATTTTGAGGAATAACATCTAATTCTTCTGTTTTTAAATCTTGTAAAACTAATACACAATTACGAATACTTGGATATTGCATATTAACTATTTCATTTATTCCTTCTTCATTATATTTCATGTTTTCATTTTCACAAATCATTTTCAAATAATTATTTATTTCGTTTTTTTTAGGAAATGAAAAAGGCACAATTTGACATCTAGATTTTAAAGGATCAATCACTTTATTAATATTGTTGCAAGTTAATATAAAAAACACATTTTTAGCATATGTTTCCATAACATTTCTCAAAGCATCTTGGCTAGCTTTAAGCATTCCATCAAACTCATCTAAAAACACACACCGTCTTTTACCTTTTTTAGTACTTTGTGTAATTGCAAACTCTTTAACTTTATCTCTAATAACATCTATTTTTCTATCATCAGAACTATTTAATATTAATGCATCACATTCTAATTCATTTATTATTGCTTTGGATAAAGACGTCTTGCCTGTGCCAGGAACCTTACTATAAAATAAGAAATGAGGAATAGAAGATTCATCTTTTAAATATTTTAATATTTTATGTTTGAAATCACCAACCATTTCACTAACTTTTTTTGGTCTATACTTTTCTGTCCATATTGAATTTATTGGTTCCATTTTTTATTACCCTCCTAAAAATAAAAATTAAAAAAATAAAAAAATTTATTCTTCTTCTACTCTTGGAGCTATTATAAATGTTACAACGCTCACATTTTCAATTTTTTCGATAATTTTTATTGGATAATTATTTGCCATACTAATTTCCAAATTACCAGTTAAATTTGCTGTTGCATCAATAAGTGGTGTACCAAAAGTTGTTTTTGCTCCACCTTTACATGTTGGTGCATCAATCTCATTTAAAAATTTATATTTTCCTGTATTACTTACCTTTACTTTCTTTTCTTCTGTTTCAAACGTCATTGTTGCATCTTTATTCATTTGAACATCTTTGAATAATTCTTTCAATTTTTCAGATGTTATAGGAAATGTATCAACAAATTCAAGTTTTGGTTCTCCAGAATCTGTTTCTAAAAAATTTTCTGAAACAAGTTCAACATCAACTTTTTTTCCTGGACTTTTAAGTGTTAATAAATTTCCTTCTTTTGAAAGTTTTATTTTTTCACCAAATCTATCCAAAACTTTAGAAATATTTTCTAAATCATTTATTCCTACATTACCTATTTCTTCATAAGATTCAAATGCTTCTTTTTTTAACCAGCCCATAACTCTTGCTTGTTTGCTTTCACTATTAGCATTTATCTTTAAACCTTCTTTCTCAAACCTCATAACATATTCTTTCAATTGTTGTTCTTTTGTCATCATTGTTTTATCAACAAAAGTTTTCAATGTTTTTGTTTTAATTTCTATTGCCATTTTATTTTTCCTCCATTTATTTTAAAAAATATAATTTACACTTATTTATATATTTGTTGATTATTAAAAATCAAATAATGTTTTTTGAGGATTAATTTTAGGTTTAATCACTATTTTGGGTTTATCTTCTCTAAATCTCAACATAACAGGATGTCTTATTTTATCTTTTGCACCTATTTCCATTCCTTTAAATTCAATCCATTTGCCAATATATTGTTCTTTATTTTTCCAAACTTCTTCTTTTTCTTCATCGCTCATACTAAGTGTTACCTTTTGTTCTACATCATTATATATTACATAAAAACCTGCAGCTTTTTCAATTAATACTCTATCATCTTTTTTTCTGCTAGTACAACTATTTCCTAATTCATTTACTTTCTTTTCAGCATCTGGTTTTACTTGTGTAGCTTGAACAACCCCTGTTATATAGCCATCAAATGTTTTATATGGTTTAAATTTAAATATATAACCCTCTAATAATGTTCCTCTTCCTAATTTATATGGACTATCTCTTTTTCTTAATATTAATCCTTCATATTTATTATCTAATGCTTTTTGATATAAATCTTTAATTTCTTTTTCGTTTTTTAATATATCTTGACGTAATGTAATCATTATATTTCTCATTCCTGTTTCTAAATCAACTGCAAAAGAATATCTTTCATAGAAAGGCATTTTATAATTATTTTTTATTATGCAATCAAAACAATAAAATTTTAATTCATTAGGAATAGTTAAAACTTTTTTATATTTTTTAATACTACGTTCATCAGTAAAATCTTCTGTCATCACATAATGAACAATTTGTTGAAATGTGGTTCCGTGAATATATAATTCACCATCTAATATTATGTTATGTTTTTTACTTAAATCTTTTAATGGTTGAAATTTTTCTTGTAATTGTTTATTAACTATTGGTTTTAATGCTCTGCTTAACATTTCACCATCTTTAAATATACAACGTATTCCATCTAATTTATAACTTCCATAAATAGGATAATTTATTTTTGATAATTCAACACCCTCATTAGGAGCTAAAAATGGTCTGAATTTTTCCATGATTTATCACCTTTTGTTTGTTTTAAAACATACTTATTATAATGCATTATACAATATCCTGCTAACATTGCATCTCTAATACATTCTTCACCATTATTATATTTTCCTTTACACTTCATTTTATTACCTTTGAACAAAAACATCCTGGTATTTTATTATCTTTTTTAATGCATGTTATATGTATTCCGCATGCACCAAATTTACTATTTTGTAATAAATAACTTTCCAACCAAGCTATATAATTAGCCATATTCATCAACATATTAAATATCTTTACTTTCACAGTCTTTTTAGGATTTTTATTATAAAACTTATTCTCCTCCCAAAATAATTTAGCAATTCTTTTATTTAATGTAGCTGTAAACAGAATTGCATCCATTGAATGTCCTAATAAATGATAACTATAATTTATATTTATAATTTTAAAATTATTACATAGTATATTAATTATTTGATTTTTAGTAAACGATTGAATATGATCTTTTGTTTTATAAAATGTATCTTTTCCAAAAATCTTTTTAAATATATAATACATACTAAATTTCTCTCCTTCAATTGGAACAAAACAATGAAAGCTTCCACTGGTTTTTAATACCCTGTGTATTTCATTAATAGCTTTTTCAACATCATCAACATGCTCTAAATAATCTGAAACTAATATATAATCAAACATACAATCTCGATATATCATATTTTTTCCATCACATTTTAATAAAACAACTTTTGAACAATTTGCATTATTAAAGCCTTCACTACTAATATCACAACCATGTAATTCTAATTTATTGTTATAATAATTTATTGACCTTAATATTTTTCCACTACCACAGCCAATTTCTAATAATTTTCCTTTTTTATTATCTAACCATTTTTGTACATAACTAAATTTAAGACCAGGAAGATCTTTATCATCTTTATTTATAATTTCCGAACCCCAATGATGTTTCATTTTAACCATAAAAATAATGTTATTCCAAAAATTAATATGAATATAATAAATACACTTATAACAAACAATCCTCCAACAACAAGAGCATTTGCTTCCATATCTAATTCACTTGGTTCCATTTTATGTTATACCTCTATCAAATAAAAATGTTTATTATTATATACTAATTTATTTGTTGATATTAACCCCATTAACATATTATTTACTTTTTCTTCAGTTTTAAAAATATCTATACAAGATATATCAAATATTACATACTTATAATTATATTTTTTTAAATATTTATTGATTTCTTCAACTGTTTTGTTTTCTAAACCAATAACAAAATCAACTTCATTTCTATCCCAAAAACGATTATTCATTCCAAAACCTACAGCTAAATCTCTATTTTTACACAAAGGTAAAATCATTGTATTTGGTTCTAATTCACTTAATGACACATATCCTTGTAATTCTTCGGCTGATTTCCACATAGCTCCTGGAGCCCAAATATTTGTTTGTGTTTTAATTTTAACCATTCCTGGAGTATATAATAATAAACTTCCAACAAATAATATAATAATTAATTCTAATGGCCACACAAATCGACTGGTTATTTTATATAAACCAAATCCTATAATCATTGCTAATGGAATTGATACATAAACCCATGCTCTAGAAACTCCAGGTAGATTTAAACCAAATGAAACAGACATTAATAAAAAGAATGTTAATAAAAACCATATTGATATAAACACCTGTTTACGATTGAGATTGAATAATATAAAAATTAATCCTATAATACCTAGAACCATAATAACCCAACCAAATCCTACTGGTTGATCAATTCTTGTTAAATGAGAAGGAAACAATAACATCTTTATTGAATATTTTTGTAACGCATAAGTACTTAACCAACCTTGGCCAGCTTGAAATTCACCACCTCTTATTGTTAGAACTCCTTTACCCCATTTAACAACTTGTTCGCCCCAATATATCATACTTAATAATAAACCAAATAATCCCATATTAACCATTGTAATCGTTTTATCAAACTCTCTTGTTGTTTTTGTATAATTATAAGCAACATAATCAGAAACAAACAATATAATCAAAAATACCATAAATAATAAACCAAACAAAAATGAAACAAACGGATGAGAAACCATCATACTTGCAATACATATAATACTTGGAATTCTCCATTCTTTTTCTTTTAAGCCTCTAATAATACAATAAAATGCTGGAAACATTAATGTAACTCCTAAACTATGACTCCATATAAAATGTGACATATATGAAGGCATTATAGCTAATACAAAGGTCCCATATAACGCGACTTTTTTATTAAACAACTGTGTGGTAAAAATATAAAAAAACAACAAGGATAAAGAGATTATTAACGAATTATAAAACTTTAAACTAATATTAACATTATTAATAATTTGATTCATTACTCCAATTATTATATTATATGTTGGCGGATAAGGTTCTAAATAAGGAGAAAATCTATTTTCAACTTTACTATCTTTAACAGTATATGTTTTAAAATCAGAAACATATTTTGTTGCTGAAGCATGTGCCCAAGGATCATCATCTTCTAAATAAGGATAATTCATACTTCCATTATAAATTATTAATAAATGAGTTATAAATATTACAATAACTAATATTGGAATTATAAAATCTTTCCATTTAGTTGTTTTTAAAACTTCGCCAACTGTAACTCCTATTTTTTTAGTATAACAATACCCTGGATATATTAATGATATTATTAAAAAAATATAAACATATAATGGAATATGTAATATGTTTAATATTATTCCTAAAAAAGAAAAAGTTGCAAATCCAACAGCTAATATTGCAATTAAATGTTCAAACCATAATTTATTTATTTTAACTTTACACAGTCCTAAAACTGTATTACCTAATCCTAAACATATTACAAAAAATATTATTATACTATGAATCATTTATATCAACAACCTCAACTTTATGACCTTCTCGATAAAAAGCTCTTTTACGTTTCAAACTTGCAATGTTAAAAAATCTAACATCATCAAAAAAGTCATAATAATGAGCTTCCTTTTTACCATCCATTTTTCTTAACACTCTTCCAAGTACTTGTATTGATTTTACATCACCTTTATTAGCAGATGCGTTAATAACCATATCTAAGCTTGGAATATCAATTCCTTCCGAGAAAATCGATATTGTTGAAATTAATACTGTTAATTTTCCACTAACAAAATTATTAAATATTTTATCTCTTTCTTTTTTATTAGTCTCCCCATATAAATAACGACTATTAGGAATAAGTTCTTCTAACATCTTTCCATGTTCAACCAATTTAACTAAAATAAGTAATTTCTTTTCTTTATTCTCATTAATTAGCTTAATAATCATATTATTTCGTTGTTTATTATTAACTATAAACCCATTATAATATTCTGCATACTTTGGTTGTTCGTTGATTAGTCCTGTTTTTTGTTCTAATTCTTTTTGTTTTATTTGTTCTTTAGTCATATAATTTTTAATAAAAACAATAGTTGGTTTCATTAACCAACCATTTTCTATTAATACTTTACTACTTAAATCATAAAGTTTTTCACCAACAGAAGCATTAATCATCATATCATTACCATCATCTCGATATGCTGTTCCACTAATTCCTAATCTATATTCTGTTCCAGTTAATTGTTGTGCTATTCTAAAATAACTTCTTGCTGCAACTTTATGAGTTTCATCAAAAATAGCAAAACGTATACTTCTTAAATATAAAGAATATGTGTTTAAATTTTTTGTAATGGTTTGAACTGTTGCTACAGTAATATCTTTTATTTCTTGTTTACCTCCACCTAACTGTCCAACTTCAATTCCTAAAGCATCTTCAATACGTTTTTTAGTTTGTTTTAATAACTCAATTTTATCAACAACAAATAAAGTTTTCATTCCTAAACGTCTTATGCATTCTATTGCAATCTCTGTTTTGCCCCCGCCAGTTCCAATTTCTAGAATGCCTATTTTATCTCTCAAAAATTTATCAACAGCATCTGTTTGATAATCTCTCAAAGTTCGTCCATTCACAAATTTATCAGGCATCTCTACTTTTGTATCATCAAATGTTCGTTCATCATGTAAATCAATAACTATTTCTTTCTTTTTATATTTTGCATAATCTGTTAATGTTTTTACTAATCCTTTCATAAAACCAAGCGGTAATATTCTTGTATTAGGATTCCAAAATCTTATTGTTGTACGAGCATGTGGATTAGCTTTTTTAATAAAATGAGCGTTCTTTAATTCATAACTAAACTTATTATCTAACCCTTTACTTAGAAGATTTGTTATTGAACCCTGAATAAAAATATTATTTCCTTTAATATGTAAATCATATCTTAAACTTTCTGTATTATCAGATTCACACAAATTTTTATAAGGACAGAAAAAATTACAACTACCTTCACATTTTGGTGGTAATTCATCTTTTTCTTTAACTGCTTCCATTTTTTTCAATGTATCATAAAACCAATCTTCAATTTCTATAACATCTTTATCTGTTGGTGTAATACTTAATGTTCCTTTGCTTCCACTATATTTTAAATATTCGACTGTACATTTTTTAGGAATTTTATTGAATTTTCTATGATATAACCAAGCATATAATTTAAGTTGTTGTGTGTATTCGTGTTCATTTATTTCACTACGAGTAGAAGACTTCCAATCTGTTAATTCGTCATTATCTGAATCAACTGCATCAATATAACCAACAACTTCAGGATAATAAATTTTTAATTCTGTATTTGTTATATGTTTATTTAAATTAATTCCATTAATAATCATAAGCCAATAATTATCTTTTTTTAATTTAATTTTACTTTCTCCTAATTTATAATTTTTCCATTGCGTATTAAATAATTCTTTTAATTTATCCATATCTTTTATTTTTCCTTCATAATACATTTCTAAACATTTATGTATTACACTACCAGCATGCGCATAACACATATCTTGAATTGCTGGAATCTTTTTAATGTATTGTAAATACCATTGTCTAGGACAACCATTAAATATATTATGTTGTGAAAAACTTGATCTTATTCCTTTCATTATTATATCCTCCTAAATATTATTTTTATGATAAAAAAGTATATGTAATAATTCTTCTGTACCTATTCGTTCACAATTTTTTAATTTTTTAATATCAACAATTCTTTGATATGTATATGGTTTTCCTATACGTTCTTTTTTACTATATTTTCCACTACAAGGACGAATACATCGTAATTTAATTAATGTTTTATTTTTGTTTTTCCATTTTTTAGAAATACGAAATATAGTTCCGTTTTTAGATACAAATATTTCTCCAACATTAATTAGGTTTTTCATTCTTCCCCCAAAAAATAAAAAAATATAAAAGAAAAAATTATTCTTTTAAAAATTCACTAACAAAGTTCTTAACAATAACTTCGCCTGTTACAGGGTTTTTAACTTCTTCAGCTTTAATTTTAGCTTTAGGTTTACTATTCAAAAAACTCATAAACTCTTTTAAGCTAACTTCTTCAGATGTTTTTCCTTTAAATTTAGCATACGTTTGTTTTAACTTACTAGCTTGATTTTCACCGTTTGGCATAATTGTTGGGTCTGAATATTTTTCAACATCTTGACCATTAATTTTAACATCACGCTTAAATACTCTAACACCTGAATATTGTTCTTGTTGTCCTTCAACATCATAATATAATCTAAAAACACAGCCTTTATATTGAACATTACCATTTCTAGAAGTAGTCCATTGAACCGATGTTCCAGGTAAAACAATTTCAGCTTTTTCTATTGTTGTTTCTTTTCCGTCTAAATTAATTCTAGGTGGTGCACGTGCTCTATCTGGTGCTTTTGTATAATCATAAACAACACCTTGGTCTCCTCTAGAAATTAAATCTTCATCGTTGTTTGGATCTGATGCAAATTCCTGTTCTGGCATTTCATCTTCCACATCTAAATTTTCAAATTCATTTTTTTCTTCTGTCATTTTATTTCCTCCTACCGATTTATACCGATTTATACCGATTTATAATTATTATAAAAACCAACTTATATTTATAGTTATTGATTTTATTAAAAAATTAAAGAAAAAGAAAAAAATATTATTTTTTACCTAAAAGATAACCAAGAACTCCTCCTACTAAAACACCTGCCAAAGTTATTCCACCATATTTAACATAAACTTTTTTTTCTTCTGGCAATTTATTATATTCATCTTTTGTTTTAGATATAATTTTATTAATTTTCTTTTTTAATTCTTCTTTATCTTTTGTTTTGTTTTCACTCATAAAAATTCCCCCACATATTTATTTTTTCTTTTTAACCATACCTAGAACTCTCCAACATTCGTTTCCAGACGGTCCTTTTGCTACAGCAAATCTTCTTTTATTTCTAATTTTTACTGTGTATTTATCTGTATTAAATTTTTTCTTTTTACTCAAATCATAAAAACTTAGTTTTTCATTTTTTGCCATTTTTAATTACCTCACAAATCTCCTAATATTTTTTTTAAAATTTTTTCACTTTTTTTATCTACTTCTTCTTTTTCTTTTTTACAAAACCCTAAACCTCTACCTGTCATTGGTCCTTTTCCTTCAGGTCCTGTTCCGTCTTTCATAGGCATTTATATCTCCCTCTCTCTATTTTTTAACATATAATTCGTATTTTCCATTATATGGAACAACTTTATAATTTTTAATTTTCTTTTCCTTTTTTAATTTTTTTCCTTTATTTTCTAATCTTGTAGTTCCACTACAAGTATCAATACTTTTATATCCTTTTTTTGTTAATGTTTTGTTATGCATTTTATTTCACCTCATAAATTATATTCTTTAACATATTTTTTAGCTGCATTTACACCAGATGTTCCTCCCCATCCTTTCCATGCAATAAAACCATTATCTCTCCAAGGTTTTCCTTTATGTTCTTTTTCTATTTTTGCATTCTTTCTATGTCTATTAAAATTTGCAATTCTTTTAATAGTTTTTGGTGTTAATGGTTTACCACTAGCTATTTGTCTAGCTCTTGCCCATCCTACAGGTGTCATTGCTTTAACCTCATTGGGATATTTCTTTTTATAATAAAGAGCTAATTTAGCATTTTCTACAGCTTTTTTAGGAAGTTTATATTTTTTCATAATCCATATTTTTTTATTTTTGAATAATATTTAGGATCTTCCTTAAGATGCTCCTTAGCAATATTCTCATAAATTTTTGTATTATTCATTTTAATCTTCATCAATATCTTCATAATCTTTCTCTTCGTGTTCTTTTCCTAAAATGTTTTTAACAACTTTTTTACATCCACCATATGTATTTTTTCCTAATATTTTTTCTACTCTATCCATTTTTTATTCCTCCTAAAATGTTCTATTATAAGTCCATGGACTTAATCCTGATTTTAATCTTCTTCCAACTACTACATAATTTCCATTACTTGAACGTCTATGTCCGACAACACTATATCCATTAGATTTAGCTTTTTTTTCAGCTTCAGTATATCCATTTTCACTTTCAAATTCTTGTATGTTCATTTTATACAACTCCTAATTTTTGTGCAAAAATAACAAACTCTCCTTTTTTATTTCTTCCATTACCAACAGGAACATAACCTGCCATTTTTGCTTTAAATATAGCATCATCATAACTTGTTTGTGATATAAAAACTGTTCTATTTGGCATTATATAATTGGCCTCTTTATACTTCTATAAGTGTTTGCTCGTGATGTATAATTTTTTTTTAATTTTCCTAATCCTTTTGATGCTTCTTGTATTATTAAATCTTGTCTCATAGTATTTAATGGTTGACAATCTTTTTCATTTGTGACTCCATCACCATCCCAATCATTCTTACCTCCCCTTTTTTTTATCTTAAAATTAGATAAAACAGAAGTCACGGTCGACGAATGTTTATCCGCCGAACCATGCTTCTGGGGGGTAATACTCTTCTTAGAAGTCGAGTAATTAGAAATAATTTTTTTCACAATTTTTTTTGAATTCATAATATTAACCCCTTTAATATTATAAATATAGAACTACCTTTATATATATATTTATTTTTGTATGGTTTTTTTAATTTTTGGTTGAAGATCTTTACAAAAATTTAAAACTCTATTTGCAAATAACCCTTTAATTATTTTATTATTTTTATTGCTTTTTTTAACTAACCCATATTGTTCTAATTTTTTTATTCGTTTATAAAATTCATTTTCACCAATTCCTATTTTTGAATAAATAAAATAATCAGTCTCAGGTATAGATGTTAATATTTGAATATTTATATATTCACATGCTATTCTTAACATACGACAAGATATATGAACATCTGTATTTTTCAAATACTTTATTGATCGTTTTGGTTTCATATTATTCATACCCTAAATATTTTTTCATAATATTATCATAATACCATTCTGTTTTTTTTCTACTATATTTTTCTACACAACTCTTTAAAAAAGAACTTATTTTTAATTTTATATCATTTACTTTTTCGCCTTTTTTTTCGCCTTGCGTTATTTTATTTCCTTTTGATAATCCTGAAACATTATTAAATATTTTATCTTCGTTAATAAATGTTTCTAAACTTAACAACAAATGTTTTCTAAAATTATTTAAATCAGTTTTGATATCTGTATTAATTTCTAATCCATATTCTTCTTGTGATAAATTTAATATTTTATCAAATTTTTCATTTAAACAATTTAATATTTCATTGTTTCTCTTTAAATTTCTAGTATTTCTTAATTCAAAAACAGGGGTTATTAAATTATTAATACAATATGCATTTACTAAATCAGGACTAAATTCATATTTTTTTTCAGGAACATTTGGATTAAATTGTCCATATTTTTGTTCTATTTCTTTATATATTTTTCTAACCTCTTTATCTGTAGGTTCTAAACCACTATCACGTATTAAACACTTTAAAGGAAATATTATATAATTGTTTCTATCTCCACGAGGTAAATTATTTTCTAAAATAAATTTCACCAACGGATGTTCTCTAATTTTATTTTTTATTATCTTATTTTCAAAATATACTTTTTTATTTGAGAAAACATTTGTTTTTTTGAATTCTTTATTATTACTATAATGAAGCATAATATAATCAGTTAAACCAATATTTTTTCCGTTTTTTATATCAATAATTCCTCTCCAAGTATAACTATCAAATTTAAAATTTTTTGTAAAAGGTAATGCGCCAACTCTATTAATATTAAATCCTGATTTATCAACACCAACTCCTAATTTTTCTTCATATTTTTTACAAAAAGATAATATTTGTTTTCCTATTCCTTTTCTAATAACATCTTTTGTTTGTTCAAATTCTTCATTGTATTCAAACATTTTATTTTCTTTATTAAATATTATATTTGGTATTTTTATAGCATAATCTAATTTAATAATTAATTGCACACCATTTCCACTGCACAATTTACAATATCCTTTATTCCATTGTTCTTTAGAAAATCTTTCTAAAATTAATTCTGATAATTTATCACATTTTTCTAAATCTTCTAATGTTGCTTCTCCTATTTTATTTTTTCTATCAATGTCTAAAAATATAAATGATATGTGTGAAATATTTTCATCACTACTACCTCCTTTGTTACCACAACCAAACGTCATCCACCCTTTACTATTCCAATTTTTCTTTCTTGGATTTATACCAAACCATAATGTTTGATTATTTCTTATTAAAGCTATAACTTTCTTTAAATCTATAAGATTATTTATATATACTCCACTTGTAGAATAAGACAATCCTAATTTATTTCCAACATCTTTAGCTACTTTATAATCTTTAATTCTTATTTCCATAAATTGATTATTTTCTTCAGACCACCATTTAAAAAAATCCTTTATAGTAAACTTAGAATATATTTGTTTTATTCGTTCTTGTTCACTAAGTTCATACCATTTTTTCATTTTATTCACAAATTACTAATTATACTTTATTTTATTAAATTATTGATTTATTTTTTCTTTTCTTTTTTATTATGATGTGATATTCCTTCACATAATGATGCTGTCATATTTCTAACAACCTTCATAATACGATTTATTTTATATGCAAACGCAATCAATCCTTTAATATCATTTACATTTAATAAATCATGACATTTTTGACACACAGGAATAATTACATTTCTCTTCGGTTGTAAATGTTTTGGCAAACAATGATGTAATGTGTGTTCTTTTCCATACGTTCCACATATCCAACAATGTTTATCTCCTTGTATTACTACATTCATTTATATCACTCCCATATTGGTTCATACTCTAAATAATTCCACACATCATCACTTCTATTCATATATACAGCTATCGGTATTGTTAAATCTACTACAAACTTTCCTTCTAGTTGTTTATTACCATCTTTATTAATAAATTCTGATATACAATGTGATTCTTTAATCGAACATCTTATTTTACCATTAATACCAACACTTTCTAATAATGCAACAAACATGTTTGCTGTATTTTTACAATCACCACCATATTTATAAACATATAATGGATCATATTTCTGTTTATAAATACTTGTTGGAACATAACGTATATGTGAAATATTTTTATACATCTCCTCAACAAAACATTCACTCATATCTGTACTACAATCTTTTGTAATATTCATAGCAATTAATCTTAATTCACTATCAACTTTTTTATTTTCTATTTTATAAAAACCACCTATTAAATTATCCATTATAATTGTTGGACCTACAATATAATAATATATTAAAAACACTATACCAAACGCCATTAAAATAGGTGTAATTATATTTAAACATATTTGTAAAAAATATTCATATTTCTTATATTTTATTGCTTTATCACAATAAGGACATACAAATTTAACATATTTCATTTTTTCTTATTTTCCATGGTAATACTCATCAAACATATTATTATAATAATCATCTAAATTATTAAAATCTTGTATCACATCTTCTGAAGTTCTCCATCTATTAACATTTTTTCCTTTGTTTTTTATATCATAATAATCAATTTTTTCATATAATACATTTCCAAAAAATCCACATTTTTTAACTCCAATCTCAACTTTCCTATCATCAAATTCAAACATTCTTTTTCTTATAATTTCTTCAATCATTTTACAAACCTCAAATAATCCATTATTATATGTAAAAGGTATCCCATACCTATCCCAAAAGATAATGCTATTATTGAAAAAGCTACTCTTGGATTATGTAATATTCCTCTGGATAAAAGTTCTGTTTCACATTTTGAATGATCCCAAAAACAATTCCATTTTGCTCTAATGCTACCCGTATGATCTAAATCTATAAGAAACATACTTAAAAACATTCCTATAGTAAAACAAAAAAATACTAGCAAGTGTGTTTTAGCGTCCATTTTAATCAAATATATTATAAACTGTTGTTGCTATTCCAACTCCAAACAAAATAACAAGTATTATTAGTAACCATACCCACCAAGGAGCTCCTTTTTTTATTTCTTCTGGTTTATTTTTTTTATTATTTATCCAATCTTTTGCTCTTTCAGATATATTATCTGGAGTAATATTATTTTCTTGTGCAATTTCAATTTTTGTTTTTGTAACATTAACAACATGACTTCCAGCTGGTATCCAAATATCATCTTTAAAATAACTACCATTGAAAATTTTTAATCCTTCTTCAACACAAATAAATTTTGGATTATCAAATATTGAAACTATTAATTCACTTCCATTTAATTTATCAACATATTTTGTAGGATAACAACCACTAGGAACTTTAATTTTATATTTTTCCTCAGCATATATCTTAACTTCAAATTCTTCTAAAACAACTGTTGTATTTTTTCCAATAATTGTTGATGATAAAACTATTGTTGATAATAAAATTAATATTATTATATAACTACTTATCTTTTTCATCTAACATGTTCCTCAATTTTTTATTATCTTTAAATAACGCTTGTATCATCGGTGCAAAACATTTTACAGGTATTTCACCAATCTCTATTTTTATTCCGTGTTCAATTGCATGTAAACTTTCATGAATTAATTTTTCTAAAATATAATCATTTGACATGTCTGGCTGATACCATATTGTTATTATGCTAGCTTCATAATCATGTGATGCTACAACTTTACGGCGTCCTAAATATTTAATATTTCTATATGGTTGTTGTTTAACATATTTTATATTATATGTTTTACCACATATTTTTAGTTTGTTTGGTAGTTTTTTACTATTCATTTATTAACCCTAACAACAATATTATAATTCTTTTATAATTTTCTTCTTCTGATAATTTTGTATTTTTTAAACTTATTAATGATATATATCCGTTTTTGTCTATACTATAACCATTATCAAATAATAATTTATTACCCTCCATAATATATCACGTTTTATTTATATTTATATTTATTGATTATTTGTTTACTGTTTTTTACTTTTTCTTTAATACAAATAAACTCAAACAACGATTTACCTTCATGTTTGCTTTCGGGATATATTCCATTAATATAATCATATTCTTCACATATTTTTTTTATTTTATTTATAGTTATTTTATTCAATTTTTTTACACCTTACACATATTTCTTATATGATTACGTGTTAAACCAAAATATTCATGTTTAACACAATAACATTGGCACCTATTACAAGGACATGCACTCAATGGTGGTAATTCTCCACAAAATTCTTTACATTCGGTTGTATAATCATCAAACGATTTATTTTGTTCCCACACACCCATATATTTATATTCATAACCATTATAGTTAATTAATAAATTTGACAATATTAAAAACAATATAATAACAAATATTATTCCTATACATACAAATAAATGTTCTATAAAACATTCTGTCAATGATTTATTATCTTTCTTTTCTTTCATTTTTAGTTTTTTCTATAAATTGTGAACACATATCATCACAAAAGTAAAATAGTTTAGCTATTTTATTAGTGCTATAACAATTTGTCATTTCTTTTAAAAAATACTCTCCTTTCATTCCTAAAAACTCTTTACTTCCATACGGTCCCATATGAAATTTTATTATTTCTTCTTCTTCTTTTGTTAATTCTATAAATTTTAATATTCTTCTTAATGACAATAATGTATGACCTTTAGGATGTTCTCTATTATAAACATAACCATTACCTAATTTTTCATATAACCCTACCTTGCATATATCGTGTAAAAAACTACATATAATAATAGTGTCCTCAGGTACATCTAAATTAAATTTTTTACACAACTCCTTAAACATAATATAAATATTATTACAATGTTCTACTAACCCACCACAATAATTACAATGATATTTAGTGCTTCCTGGAGATTCAAAATAACCGTTCTTATTTAATGTTTTTATTAGTTTTTCTATTCCGTTCCGTTTTGTTTTCCTCAATAGGCGTATAACGTTTTCTTTCATTAATACCTTTCCTCCATTGTTTTCTATTTAATAATTTATTCACTGTTTTTTGAAACATTTCTCTTAATATTTTATTATCTCTTTTCAACATAATTAACTCAATTTGTAAATTTTCAACTTTGTTTTTTAATGATATTATTTCATTATGCATACCTGTCATTTTTTCAATTCTTTCATTTAATTTTTTTATTTCTTCTGTCATATTAATAACCCCTCATCTTCTAACCAATTAATTTCATATTCTGTAAAACCGTAACGTGCTAAAAATCTTCTTTCTTTAAAAGGTTTATTCATTTGTTTCATATCATTAAAATTAATCATTTTCATATATGATGGTTTTTCTTTAAATTCATCTGGATATTTATAAGTTTTTTCAACAGCTTCTTCTGGTAATTCTAATTTTTTATTTTTATAATCATACCATCTTCTTAATGCTGTTGACGGTTTAATATTCTTATATCTTTCTAAAATTAATTTTATAAACAATTCTTTGTTTTCTTTACAATCACTGTATTCTTTATCATATTTCATTTTTGTTTTTCACCTTATTCAATCAAATTCATCATCAGGAACATCAAAACTATCAACATTATCTATTTTGCTTGTTTCTTCAGCAATTTTTTCCTTTTCTTTAATTTCTTCTAAGTTTGGTGGTCCATTAATTTTATAATCACACGTATCACATAAATCAAGTTTTTGGTTCATTTTTTCTAAAAACCATCTCACTAAATCATAATCTTGTTCTTCTACTACAAAACGTTTATTAATAATTCTTGATAATTTAACTAAATTATAAAAAAATGATTTAATACGAGAGTCACAATGAAAACCATATGAATTTAAAATATCATCAACTTTATCAAAAGATTTTTCTTCGTTTTTTCCTACAACATATTCTTTTAAACTTTCAAAAAAAGTAATAATATTATCAGTTTTTAAACATTTCATTAATTCCATGTTTTCTTTAACAACATTTCGTGCTACATTTCCTTTAACAGCCCTATTTAAACCTTCTATTTCTCGTCCATTAACTATATAAAAATAAAACAAAAATCTTTCGTGTAAAGCTAATTCATAGCCATCAATCCAATACTGTCTCTTCTCTGCATACTCTCTACGTTTGTCTTTAATAATTTTATATAAATAAGGATTTTCATACTTATATAATGGAAGATGTAAATCCCAACTTTCGTCCCATTCAGGTTTTTCTTCGTCATTAATATTTAATGAAAAATCTCTATAAGCTTTCTTAACACCACCACGATATTGTCCTAAATGAATTTGATTTAAATTTTCACTAATATTCATTTGTGCTGTTCTTCTTCTATTAGTTCCTGTACTTCCTGCTTTATCATATCCATAATTTGTTTCCATTAAAAATGATTTTAAGTCTTTAATTAAGTCTTGATTATCTCCCGCCTCATCAATATGAATACTTTTAAAAATTCCTAAAAATCCTGCAGTTATAATTTTTTCTTCTTTTCCTAATAAATAAACACTTTCTCGTGTTCCTCTCATTCCTGGAATAGAAGTACTCATTCCGTTAGTTGTTAAATGTAAATGGTTATATAATAAGTATCCATAATATTTTAGTACAGTTGATTTTCCTGTGGATGCATCACCAACCATTTGTATATTAACATTTAAATCAAACCCTAAATAAGAATTTAATGCTTGTAATATTAAAGATACTTTAATAGGATATAAACCCCATATTTCAAAGTTTGTTTGTTGTTTAATATAATTGTCAAACGATTTTTGTAAAGTAAAAACATAATTTTCATCTCCTTTTTTTTCTGGAATGTTAAAAACATTATTATTAATAGGTTTTAAATCAATAATATGAAACATTTCAGTACCTTTAGGATTTTTTATTTTAAATAACACACACTCATAAAACCCTGGTTTAATATTATTAAAACTAATTGATCTTGCATTAATATTATCTCCGTGAACTGATTCATAATTAATTTCATAATAAAACGTTGATTTTGTGCCTGCAGTTTCAGCATCTGGTTTCAAACTAAGACCACAAATTTTTGATTTGGGTTCTCCACTAGCATTAATATAATTGTAAATACCTTCACATAATATTTTAGTTCCTGTAGATATTGTTGCATAAGATTTTTTCTCAGTAGAAGTATCACAACGATAACAATAATATTTATATTCAACAGGGTAGTCAAACTTCACTCCTGTGCTTACTACTTGAATGTAGGAACGTTGTAATGTACTTATATTACGTATTGGTTTAAGTTCCATGTCTGGTTCATTAAAATTATAACGTAAAGTAAGCATTCCACCTTCATCACAAACTAACCGCCGTATTTGTTCATACTCCATATCAGAAGTTATTAAATAATAACCATCTTCGTGTATAGGAATTTTTTGTCCTAATTTTTTTAATAATTCTAAAATACCTTGTTTAATTTCATTCACAATTTCTTCTTTTAAATAAGAATTATCATAATCAATTTCTTTATTATTTTTTAATGTTTTTTCAATTTTACCCATATTATATTGATAAAAAGTTTTACTATTATCAGCTAATTTTTTTATAGTTATTTTTTTCATATTACGTAAAATCATCACAACTAATTTGATAGAATAAGTTCTATTAATTCTTTTAAAGTTGTCCTTAACATATTTTATAATACGGTTATTATTTGAATATTCTCTAATTATGTCACCAGTGATAAATGAATCATCGATGTCACCTCTAGTATGTTCTTTTTCAATTGGTCTATGGTCTGTTTCATCTATGTTTGGATTACTTTTCTCTGTTTTATCATTATTTTTATCACTCATTCTAATTCTTTTTTAATAGCTGTTATTATTTGATCTTTAATATCTACTTTTGTATCTACCTTTCTATGACGCAATTCATCGTGGATTTTGTCAGGTAATTCTAAAATCATTCTTCCCATTTTATAATTCCCCCTGTTGATTTTTAATATTATGTTGATGTGTTAAATAATGTAATTATGGTGTTATTTATAGTTTGTTATTTCAAGCGTCAGAAAAATATTTTATAAAATATATTGTAAAAACTATTATAATTGATATTAATTCATTGAAATTTTTATGAATTATTGGTAATATTTTACAATTTAATATTTTTGCCGCCTTGGTTTATAAACCTAGATGTTAAATTAGTATGGTGGTTTATAAACCAAAGTGTTAACTTTTTACGTAGGTTTATAAACCAAAGAGTTAAAATTAAAGGGTTTTTTGTTATATGGTACCCTCAAAAGTGTTAATGGTTGTTAAATTTTTGCATGGTTTTTCAGGTTGGTGGTTTATAAACCTACGTAAATTTTTTTGATTATTTTGTTAAATTTTAACATTTTCTATTATTTATCATATGTGATATAAAACATTATATTTTATATCATATATAATTTTTGTTTTTTAAAAACAAAATAAGTAAAAAAAACTGTTACTGGTTTTGCGTGGGTTTTTTCTATATTAGTATATAGATAGGTATCGGTTTTGTACTAGAATTGTTAAATTTGTTAAATGTTTAACAATTTTTAACACCGCATTTAACAACTTTATTAACACCGCATTATTGGTTTATAAACCACTGTACTTTTCGCTTCGCGTAGTTTCCGTTTACGGAATTGTTGTATTATTGTTAAATATTAACAAAAATATATATTATTTATAAATTATATATAAATGCTTGGTGTTAAATTGTGCAAAAAACCGGTGTTAAGCATTTGTTAACTTTTAACAAAAAACGCCGGCTATCATATAGTTTAGTAAATATATATATTATAACATATAGGGTATGTAATAGAATAGGAATTTCATGGAGGCCGAAATGTTAACAAAATAGCGATAAAAAAACATAAGGGCGGTTTTTGGGAAAAATGGGTTAGTATACGGTTTTCCACAATGTCTATAATTATAGGAAGACCATATCCATAATGTGGGTCTAAACTTATAGATAATAGGCGGTTTTTAACAAAAAACCATGCAAAACCGCTAACGCACCAAAATCGGTCTCAGTCGAGGGCGGTCTCTGTGCCTATAGGTAATAGGTGGGTTTATTTATATTTTATATCATATAAATAACATATGCTAACAGTTACGAAAGATAAAACTTCATAAATAAAAATAAACCACAAAATTAATATAATTGTTAATTATTAAAAAAAATATTTGCTAAATGTGCTTAACCTCCATTTAGTAGATACAACTCCGTGTGGGGAGCAACTGCAATGTTGAGTATGAAGGGTTTGAGGGTGTTGTTGGAAGGAACATAATCCCCCAAATCGTACATACCTTACATTTGATGTATGATAACACAAGGCAGACTCGCCCCTGGATTACATAACCTTGTAATAAAATCAACAGATATTTATATAACATATAAAATTAAAAACTTGTAAGGCTATTAAACAAGGTTTCGTATCAACTCCAACATTTAATTAGCTTTACAATTATTTGGGGGAAACAGGAAGCTGTGCGAAAATACCTAGTAAAATGCTTTTACTAAAACCTCATTGTTGCACAGCTTCCTTTATAATCATAATGGGAATAAAAAGATATTATAAACAAAAAGAATTTACAAACGATGTAGAACGCATTCTAAAAATAATTAATAAAAAACATTGGGATATAAGACTAATATACGGAATACCCCGCGGTGGAGCGGTGTTGGCCGTTTATTTGTCTCATATATTCGATATCCCTGTAGTTTTTGGTTTAAGTAGTGTGTTTGACGTTATTAAAAAAACCTCTGTTAAATCGAACAAAAATGAGGTTATACGCGAAGAAAACGTTTTAATAGTTGATGACATAAGCTGTACTGGGGAAACATTACTTAAAATACCTAACATTGGACTTTTTAAATGTGTGACATTATTTAGACGTGAAACTACAGGATTTAATCCTGATTTCTTTTGTAATAGTTGTAAAGATGAATGGATTGTTTTTCCTTGGGAACGAATTGATAGTAAAACTGAGAAAGATGATACAAAAATATAAAAAATTAGATTGGTTTGAAAAATTAGGCTTGTGGTAAAAAATGAT
>Ga0180433_10002373_pt1 | contig 29189 bp, 27 predicted proteins | sample SS_ome_8_FD_132980 | JGI IMG/M metagenome (GOLD analysis project Ga0180433, IMG submission 132980) | Hypersaline lake sediment archaeal communities from the Salton Sea, California, USA - SS_1_D_1 metaG | ecosystem: Environmental > Aquatic > Non-marine Saline and Alkaline > Hypersaline >... | reverse complement strand
TACTCTGGGACTAATGCCGTCCTTGACGTACAGAACAACGATAACGATACCACAGGTGGAGCTACCGCTGCTATCAAGGCTAGCAACAACGTAAGTAGCACCTCTGCCAAGGTTCTGGAGATCTCAAGCGCATACAGCAGTACTACAGAAGGTACTCGCCGGATCGCGGTACTGTCCAGTTACAAGGAAAACCGACGGGCACTTCTCACACACACGGCTGAGTGCGCTAGCACCAATCACTGGTCGATTGTAGCTTCCGACATTTCTACCAACCGTAATCTGTCCTCATGGAGAGCGGCAAGTTATACTGGCGGGTACCGATTGTACGTGCCACTGTTTGTAGCACACTTGTCCACGTTGAGTAGTGTACTTGTCCGAATGTACTTTACTGGTACTGCTAGTGGTACTCAGACAAGCAGAGCCCGCTGCCGCGTGTATCGAACTCTTTGGTCTGAATCCTACTCAGACACTGCTGGATACATTGGCCAAGCATATGCGAGTACAGCCACGGGCGTTCAATCGATCAGTGTTAGTTGTAGTAATCATACAGTGGATCACGCGAGCTACCGGTACTTTCTAGAGGTACGAGGCCCAACTGCAGGAAGTAGAACGGACGTACAGTTCTTTGGTGGGTACTATTACTACCGAGTGTACGACCTGCTTGCACCAATTGGCCTGTAGGTGGAGATCAAACAATGATCATTAACAAGGCAACTTCTGATTCTGTTCTGGTAAGCGCCCTTCGGTTGTTTGATGGGGACAATAAGACCATCGGCGGGGTGTCGGAGTTTAACACTGACACCATGGAAGGCACCCTTTCAGCTGGAGGTACCGTCACCGCTACGAGCTTTGAGTTCCATATAAGTGGGCCAGAAGTAGGAGATAGTTTAGTCCCGTTACTTGAAGCCGAACCCAACGGGGAGGACTTACTATTCCATATTAAGGTGAAGCCTACAGGTAGGCCGAAGAAAGCGATGGATGACGCTGACACGGCACCGACTGAGCGCCTAATACAACAGGCCATGGGTGCTGTGTATCTAGTAAAGTGCACCAATTGCTCTACCACCTTTGTCTTGTTTGAGGGCGGCGATCAATTCTGGTCTGTGGAGAAAGCTAACGCCTCAGATAAGTTGATGACGGCCACCCTATTAGATTCTGATGGGCTAGTTTGTGATAACTGTGCCGAACCTGTAGTGGTCGAGCGTTATTAGCACGGTCATGTTTTGTGAATTGGGAAGGGGAACGGGAACTCGCTATACGAGGTACCATGTCGGAAAAACGTACGCACTCTACTGCAGATACTTACGAACGGCTGCTCACGGTAGAGATGAAGACTCTGCTGGGCAGGATCAACGAACTAACTACAACTGTTGGAAATCTATTTGTAGAAGTAAACGGCCTTGCCATAAATCTGGAGGACGCTGTGGGCAAGTTAGAGCGGCTGGCAGGACGTCAGGAGTATTTCGCAAGAGAAGTGGAGGATGTTAAGGCAAAAGTCACCAACTTTGAGAAGCTTTTGGTAGACCTTAGTGCGCGTCTCCAAAATACCGACCAACGCTTGTCTAAAGTGCGTACGTTCATCAACGATATGGACAAGTAAAGCGCGCCCAACCAAGTTACTTTATTGATGATACGTGGAGTTGCCTGCCGGGTAGTTCCATCTGTTTTCCAAACTTCCTGCCTGCCGGAGTCGAGGGGTATCCATGGCCAACTCGATGTTTGACCAGTTTAAGCTCGCCGCAAAGAAGGCCTTCCAAGACGAAGACTTCCTGCGAAAAAACCAAGTCTACCAGGACCCCGACTTCTTGGCCGGAACCTTGGCTCGAATTGACTCAATCACAAATGACGTCACTATCGAGCAGGACTACAACGATATCATATCCGTTTTGGGTATGGTTCAGAAGGATACATCTGGGCGTACCATTGTTTTTGATACACGTGGATTCAAAACCACACTCTCAGCATTCCGCGAAGGGCTCATTCAGACCCCCTCAAAAATATGGAAGCGCGTAGTAGATGGAAGTGATGAGCGGTACATCATCGCTGACAGAGCAAACGGTCTACTGGTCCTCAACCCAGAGCTTGAGGTGCTGTTCCGGTTCCCGAACTTTGGGCCTGATATTGGCGGGACTAACAGCTACGATGACCCATCTGCTTGCGTCACCTTCACAATCAATGATGTTGAGTACCTGGCTGTCACCATGTACAGCCATCACATCTGCAGCATCTACCTGTACGACAGCCCCAACACGCACCAGTCAACCATCGGACAGCTGGACACTCCTGGGGACACTGCCGACTTCTTGAATAACCCAATCGGTGTTGCGGTTGATGAAGCCACCGCTACACTCTACATCCTGTCGCAAGATGGGCAACCTGCCGGCTCTACGTTGAACCGCGGCTTCGTATGTGCTTATGACATATCTGATCCTACCGCCCCCGTGTTCCAGGAAATTTTCCTGTTCTACGTGAACACTGGCAGCCTTCTGGACGTAGAGGTGGATCAGGCGAAGGACATCTTCTTCGACAATAATCTTCTATGGGCATCCAACGGAAATGATGAAGTAGCAGGCATTGATGTCTCTGCTACACCACATCGCTGCGCAAAGTATATCGAACCTTCTGGTCGAGGCTACACACTCAGGTCACCCGAACAGGTCACAGTCCTGACCGATACAGGCAACTACAAAAGCCTGTATGTTGCGAATGGCGCCACAGGAACCATAGAGGAGTTCGACGCACAAACGTTGCGGCATCAGCGTACTTATGGGTTCAGAGCTTCAGAAGACGAGCTCAACGCCTACGACAGGATGTCTGACGCGGTGTTCGGAGCTATCGGATACGCCAAAGCAGCGGTTGCTGACAATGTGATTCTGGATGAGAAGGAGACAAAAATTCTTCTCTGTGCGGACACAACCAACAAACGACTGCATAGTTTCAACGTTGATGCGTACACCACAGATAACTTCGTCAACTTCTCACCGCTAGAGTTTGACGTACCATTCTCTGCTAATGGCTGGACGGTTTCTGGTACGCTCCCGCAAGACATGCTGAAGGTATACTATCGGTTCCTCGACACAGAGGAGTTCCGGGAGATGCCTCCAGACACCTCTCTTCCTGAGACTTCTCGCATTCAGTTCCAGTTGAGGATTCAGTTGGATAGTAGGAGGTTTGTTAGGGATTGGTATGTGAATAAGATCAGAATCCATGGCATCCAAATTTAACGAGGTCGAAGGATGGTCATTACCTATTATCCGCGTGGCTCCAAAGTCATACGGCTTTCAGTCAGTACGGAAACATCCGAAGGCGTTGTCACCAAAGTCATGGTGAAAATGGTAGCCCGCGAGCAGCTGACTCCTACCTCCACTGACTACCTGCAAAACAGCGGATTGCTGCCTGAGGTTGTATCTCGAGCAGGACTAGTAGAGACTACAACTTTCTCCACCTACACCGAAACGTCGGCCACCACTCTAAATGGTGAGTACGTCTACCTGCTCGAACTCGGCGTCACTGTTTCGTAGGAGTCGAGAATGGCGGAAATCGCTGGCGCATCAGTAATCACTTCGGAAGAGGTGTACAAGGTTAAGGCTGAGCTTCGGTCGCGCACACCTGTGCCCGACATCGTCGACTACGTCATAAATGACCCAGACGCACAAGCTGATATAAAAGCACAAGCGGGTATCCCAGAAGACGCAGTATTCGTATCTGTTGTACTTCTGAACGAAGGGTACCTTTCCGCCAACTACATCTATGAGGTTCTGCTTACGCTCGATCCAATCGGGACGACGCAGACGGCAGCGTCAGCACATGAGCATGACTCTGAAACTATATTCCATCCATTAAGAGAAGCATACCGAGACGGGCCTGAAATTGACCTTGACACAACATTAGGCCCGGTGCGTATCACCGCAGATACGGCAAATACGGTTGACTACCTGCAGGTGCAGGCAGACACCCACAACCTCTTCCTGATACGACAAGACGGAGCCATAGAAATTGGCTCCCATATGCTGTTCGTAAACGATACTCTGTATGACATCGGCAGTGCAGATGACGGAACAACGCTGTACCGACCTAGAGATGTGTACGTTGGCAGAGACTTATGGGTTGCACGCGACGCCTTCGTAAGTGACGAAATCACGGCTACGTCCCACAACTATTTTGAACGAGCGGCTACGCCTGATACAGACCCCACCAAACGCTACACATACTGGAATTCAACAGATAACCAGGTACATGTTTGGGACGGCACAACAGACTATCCAATAGGTGGCGGTACAAGCACCGACCTAGACGGTGTGATCTTCATCGATAACCTGACACCAAACACGGGGAATATCGATGTCACCCTTGCAGAGAATGGGACACGTGTAGTTTCAGCAGTAGCAACACCCGACGTAACTACAATCACCGTTCATGTGTTTGCATACACAGGGCATGAGCAAGTACGCCCAAGTGTGCTGGTGAATAGCCTTCCGGTTTCCTGGAGCACTCCTCAGCAAAAAGAGCCAAAGGCGTACCATGGTACCGTGGATATAAGTGGATTCACCCTTCCATTGACACTCACAGCCGTACACCAAGATGGAAATTCATATTCCATCGACGTCAACGCAGACGCCAAGCCTACAATTTCTACGCTGGAGTTCACAGGTGGTTACCCCGGCAGCCAAACCGAGTTGAAGCTAAACGACACCTTTGATATAAATGTACAAACAGATCTTCCGTTTGTAGCTGTTGAGGTGGAAAACAGCGGTGCCTGCCAGGCGCAGAGCTTTTCAGTAGCGTCCACCACAAATCATACGTTCACTTCCAATATTGCAAACCGAGGCACTACCACACAGGCACTTCCTGCTAGGGTACGTGTGCAGAAGTCCACAGGTGCCTGGTCAGACTGGGTATACACAGATGCGGGCGGTGGGACGGTGGATGGGCAGGACTTAGTATTCCTGAATAACACCTATCCGTCAGTTGACCCAATTACTCAACTAAGCATCACATACCCTGCGACGCAAGAAGCTATCAAGGATTCAGAAACGGTCACTGTGCATTCAACCTGCACAGATTTTGACACCATTACGTACTCGTCTCCAGGCTCCCAGCTTTCAATTCCGAATACCACCACGTATGCAGAGAACAAAGCAGGCGTGGCGCGTATAGCTGGTGGATACAACATCACGTTCACAAATTACCGCATCACTGCTAACCGAGCAGCAAATAATGCAACAACGATAGAAGATGGCGTCGTGTACATCGCGCATGACGCTGTACAAATAGTGATGACTGAGCCTGCAAGCCGTCTGCGTACCGGTGGAAATGACGGTACAGCCGCACAGGATCACACCATCACGATGACCGCAGACCAGCAGTTAATAGAAACTCCTACTATTGCCGCACCTCCTGTGGGAGGCGGCACCTGGCAAGGAGCAGGATGGGCAGGTGGACCGACAATCTGGACTCGAGACTTACAGTGCCACGACAATGACACTGTGGGAACCTACGTCTACGGTTCATTGGTTGCTACCAACCTAGCTAGAAGAGTCACCACTTCCTACACAGGCGACAGCAACTATACAATTGGTGGCTTTGTATCACGTACTGTGCAACTGGCAGCGTTCGCAAATGAGACGACATTCAACGCTGCTATAGCAGACTACACCAAATGCACACTGGTGTGGGAAGTCAAATCTCTCCCGAACCGCAGAGCGTTTAACACCACTGCAACTCCAGATGCAAACAGCTGGTGCTTTGCGGGTACTTTGGGGGTGAGCCCGACCACTGCAAGAATTTTGGATACTGCAGCAACTGGGTCTAGCTCAGGCGTCACCAACGTTACGGTTGAGGAGACAGTCTAATGGCTGATCCAGTAATCAATCAATTTGAGATTGAACGCCGAGTAATCACGTGGTCTCCGCTGACTACGTTGAACGATGGGGTCACCTCTCTGGGATACGACGGAGATCCCAATCTAGTTAATCCAGCTGGTACACCAGGAGAACAGTGGCTGTACAGCTTGCCTATCGGGCAGTTTTACAAACAATCAGACGCCACTCTTTGGTGGAAAAACGGCACACCAAATACTTGGCAGCAGATTATTGGCGGGAGTGGAGGACCAAATGTTGTAGGAACGTACACAGGTCCGACGGTTTCTGTCGGTGACGCTGTGACGGTTTCAGCTGCGGATACAGTAATCCCAGCTGACGCATCCGCCGCAAGTCAACATCCGGTTATCGGTATTTGCATTGAGAAACCTGCAGCTAGTACTGCAGTGGTGCAGCTTGCTGGAGAGGTAAGTGTATTTGGAGGATCGCTAACTGCCAATTCACGCTACTGGCTATCCAATTCCACTCCAGGCCAAATGGTTACCACATTGGCAGGGTTCTCTTCCGGAGACATCGTACAGCTAGTCGGTGTGTCCAAGAGCACCTCTGTATTGACCCTAAAAATTGAAACTCCGTACGAGCTATAAAATGCCAGAGAATCTTATCAGATATGAAATCGACAAGGCAGGACTCCGGCGCGCTCTGGAAGGTGTAGACCCCTCCAAGCTGTTGAGGGTTGTAGAGAAGTATAAAGCTGATGATGCTATCGTAGATCAAAGTTTCTACCGATTCCTGGAAAGTTTGGTGCGCCCATACACCGTACCAGCAACATGGCAAAAACTGGCAGACTTGGGATGGTCAGACGATGAGGTATCAAGCCTCCTAGCTACTAATCTGCTGAAGATGGAGCCGACAACACTGAAGACAGCGATAGGATCTGGTGCCCTTTCCTTGGATGAGTACAACGAGTTTTCTAGCTACCCAAACCAAGAAGTGGATATCCTCTACTACGGTAAAAACGCCAGAGCTATCCTCGCGTGGCTCCGTAAACGAGTAACGCTTCCAAAGATCGCTGAAGAGGCGTTCGCAGAGTAATCCATGGCTGTTCGCATCATAAACAACCTCGAAGCGCAGATTTACGTCGGAAGTCCGGTGAACGGCAGCCTTGCGCGTAGAGAGACAAAAGACTTTCAGTACCTCGCCTACGACGATGTAATCAATACTGAGGAAGTCGCACGTATTATAAACGCAGAATATATAACGGTCATCAACTTAGATGACCTTGGTGGTGCCTCTTTTGTCTCGGAGTGGGACCAAGAGCCTAAACTGCGCCTTGGAACTTACACCTTCTGGGTAGATGCAACCAATTCACTGAGAATGGTGAACGGTACACCGTCTAATGACTTGGATGGTGTAATCATCGGTCCCGGTAGTGGTGGAGCCGTGCCTGCACACGGGCACAACCACGTATTCTTGGGTACCGACCCAATCCCCAGAATCGAGGTTCTGGAAGGTGAATGGAATTGTACTGTAGCTGAGCAAATCGGTGACGTGGTATTCGAGTCTGCAGCAGACACAGTACGGCAAGCCAACGCAGCGTCTACAGCAACAATGCCTGCAGTTGGCGTAATCATCCTGAAGCCGACAGCCACAACTTGTATCATTGCCAAGGCGGGTGAAGTAGCACTGTTCGCAGGGCTTATGGTTGGGCAAGAGTACTACGTTTCAGAAACCACGCCTGGAGATATAACACAAGACATTCCAACTGGTAGTGGTGAAGTGGTTCATTACGTCGGGAAGGCTAAGAACACCACTACTTTGCTAATAGATCTCGGACAACCAACTGTGAGGGCATAGCATGGCACAGTTTCGTTACATCGGAAAAGCTCCGCCCATGGCCAATGGGAAGTACCGGTACAGAGTGAAGCAGGCCAACTTCCAAGTGGAGTTTGACCCTGATGAAATATTCGAAATACCAGACTCTGAAACATTCGTACTCAAATGCATACGTGGACAGATGGAGTATGATTGGTCAGACCGTGGGCAAATTAAGGCCTACGAAGAGATCGTTTAAACACCCACTTAGGGAGAGGATACAATGGCAGACCTTCGCGCACTTGCACTCGAGGCTAATGGCTTCGGAAATCTTGAAGTAGGCGATGCCGACAAACTGCTCGTCGGTAATATCGCCCCGTCCAGCGGCGACCTTACTATCGGTGGCGCGTCCGCTACTGATGGTGTTATCGTCGAAGCCGGGCATGACTTTGATATGTCTGGCGACAGTGTCCTTACCCTTGCCGGTACGGGCAACCTGAACGTCACTGCTACAGGCACACACGCAATCACGGGTGGCGACTTGGACGTGGATGTGACGTCCAACTTCTCCGCCAACATGACCTTGAGTGGGGGTGCGGACCTTACGGGCACATCGGGCTCTGCGCTGTCGGGCTTCGATTCCATTGAGGGGATCGACTCAGGCAACCTGCTCGACAAGACGGCATCGGAGACCATCACCGGGCAGTACACCTTCCAGTCGGCTGCGGGCGTAAACCCAAAGATGATCGTCCAAGCAGCTGGCGGTGAGCCCGTAGACACCATCCTGTTCCAGGTACAGAACAGCGGTGGAGGAAACCTGTTCAGTGTTGATACAGAAGGTGACGTCGTCATCGCAGGCGGTGAGACTATCGCTGGTGCAGTGGTGTACACAGGTGACATCACTTTGGGTGACGGCGGTAATACAATTAAGATCGGCGCCGATACCACACCGGCTGTAGGCGATAACGTCTACATCAACACCACAGGTACGTCGGACGGTCAGTTCTCGCTGACGACCGCCAACACCACAATCACCAATGCGGGTGCCATCGATACCGCGGGCGACATCTCCACCGATGGAAACTTCGTTCTGAACGACGGTGGATCGCTCACCAGCACCAACAACGGTGACATCACCATCGACGCCAACGGTACTGGTGTTGTCAACGTTACGGACAACCTGAACGCCTCTGCTGGCTTGGATGTCACCAACGCTGCGCTGACTGCGGACTCCGGGCTCACCCTCACGGGAACCGGAATCACGATGACCGGTCTCGATATCGGTACCGCGGTCAACCGCGCCGGTACCGGTTACTTCGACACCATCAACGCTACAAATATAATTGGTTCGGTATCCACCTGTGGCACTACATGCAACGCATGGGAAATCAACTCCGATGCGCAGACCAGCGTTGCCGAAGAAGTCGGTGTGATGTTCCCTGCGGGTGACGGCACCGCGATCCAAAACTTCCAGTTCTACAACGACTACACCACGCCGCAGATGATCTTGCGGTACAAGCAAAATCCGTCTGACCCGGCAAGCATGACCGAGGGTGCTTATACCAACATCCTTACTGCGTCATCCACACAGGTAACGATCTCCGCCAACGTAGATGCCACCTCAGGTATCGATGTCACAGGCGCTGCGCTGACGGTGGATTCGAATGGGATCGACTCAGCAGGTAGCATCGATCTGAACGGCACGCTGTCTTTCGACGGTGTTGGTAACATCGATACCAGTGGTAACAATCAACTGAATATCAGTAGTGGTACTGCCGACACGGTTCTTACTGCTGGAACGGTCGATCTCCAAACCAATGTCACCACGCTGGACGTTCCCTCTGGAACTGGGTTTAGCATTGGAGGAACCGCGCTCACCACGACGTCTTGGACAGCTACCGCGGCGGACATCATCTTTGGTGATGGTACCGGTGACGCAGATCCTTACCACACCCACGGTGGGGCAGGATCGGCCGATCAAATTGTCATCGATGGTCTTACCACGACGGCGATGAGCCAGTACCAAGCTGGCTACATTTCGGCGAACGACACAATCTCGCCGACTGATTGCAGTTCGGCCACCGGCACCTACCTCACCTCAACCTTCGCAGGTGTCTACGACAACACCACTGGTGAGATCGTCAACGCAGGTAAAGTAGAGGTCCAATTTGACGGGTCATTAACCCCAGCCCCAACTGCCGGTGATCCAGCCATTCTAAGTTGGGTGAACAGCGGTCAGTTCCGCAACCGTCCTCCTGCGGCGGGAAGTGGTAACTTCTGGACATGGGCGGGTACCGTTCTCGACGCATCGACCTACGGTACGAACCAGCGTTGCATCATCGTCATCCAGCCGAATCGACCGATTCAACGTTAGTCAAAGTAACCCGGCCTTGGGAGGCCGCGTGTTTCCCAGGGCCTTTCCTTATGGAACGTCATGGCTGATAAGTATCCAGTCACTTTAGACGGGACCGGTTACGGGTATCAAGAGCTTGGTCCCGGTTCTACGGATACGCTCGCCGTCGAGAACCTGGATGTGGAAGATGGCCTTAATCTGCCCATGGGTTCCACGTTCCCCACGTCACCCACCGATGGGCAGATGTGGTACGACAACTCCAGCGGCGAGCGCACCCTTTACATATACGACGGTGTACGGTCCAAGTGGTTGTCTGTGGGCGAGTGGACCCTTCAGTGGGGCCACGATAACGCCGATGGCGAGCTTCTTCGCGGCGGTGGCGGGATCAACACTCCGGGTACAGGTACAGGGGTTCGCATACCGAAGGATTGTACCATCACCAGGATCACAGGACGCCAGAGGGACGGGGCAACCCCCAAACAGTTCGACGTACTGGTCAATGGTACCTCGGTCCTGAACTTCGATCTGATCACCAACGTGTACACCTCCAATACCGTAGACCAAGATTTGAACGCGGACGATTACGTTTGGGTGGAGGTCGAAGCGGCGGGCCTGGGATCGCAAGATGTAAGCATTACTCTCTGGCTCGCGTGGCGGGGTTAACCAATGGCTGAGTTCTGGGTACGAAATACCACTGCAGCTTCCTATACGATCAACGATCTTGGAGCGACGTTTGACGCTGCGGAAGAGCGCGACCTGTTCCTTCACTTCTATTATGACGACATCCGACGTAGCGAAGATCTAAACACCGCTCTATCATCTGGTGACCTGGTACGGTTGGATAGTGAAGGGGGATCGATTATCCCCTTCGCCAACGCCTACGACGATGCAGTGGTGGCGCACAACATTGCAGGGGATGCCCACTTCGGGGCTCTGTCCACTGACGAGGTAACCGAGGGACCGTCGAACCTTTACTACACAGAGGGGCGTGTCTCAGCCAACACCGACGTTGCTGCCAACACGTCCCACCGTGGGAGCACCGCTAACCCACACTCGACGGACATTGGAAATCTCGGTACCGGTACGCTCGCCGAGTTGAATGCAGCGGTTACCGACGCCACGCTGGATGACAGCAGTGATCCACGTACTCCGTCTGCTCATGCGTCATCTCACTCCGATGGTGGGGCTGATGAGATAACGCTTGAGAACCTTGCAACATCCGGTGCCGCTGGCACAATCCCTCGGTCGGACGGTGCGGGCGGCCTCGTGATGGAAGCCGCGTTCGCTTACCACAACCAAATCGTTGTAGACAAGGACGACAGCGGGGACTACACCACTATCGCTGCCGCCCTGACCAGTATTACCGACGCAGCAGACGACAACCGATACATAGTTCTAGTTGGGATGGGTGAGTTCACCGAAGACATTACCATCCCAGACTACGTGTACGTGAGGGGACGGTCTACCGGTGCGGTGGTTATCGGTACGGTAACCTTCGACAGCGACAACTTCGCCAAACTGTCGGACGTTAAGATTCAAAACACCAACTCTTCTTGCATCGAGGTGGACGGTACTGGTCAATATTACCTGTCGGACTGTTCTGTTATCAATACCTGGACCATCAACACAGACAAATATGCTGTGAACATGGCTCAAGGTGAGATCACCCTTTCGAGGAACACCCTACTCCTCAATGTTCCTGTTCACAACACTGCACTTTCTGGGTGCTCGATCTATCGCATGTATGGATCGTCTCAAGCACTGCTCAGAAGCTATAACTGCTCGCACGTCATTCTGTCTTCAGACCGCAATGACGATACCACTTGCCTGACCAGTACGAATACGAATTCGGACACTCAGGCGATCATCAAAAACGGTTTCCTCTACTTCCTGTTCAGTAACACGTCGCATGAGAACGATGTGGCTGTGTTCTATCAGGTCGCCGCAAACCACCCGTGCTACATTGGCTATAACGACATTGATGTGGCGCTCGACGCGGCTGGGAGCCTTACTTCCAGCTTCGATATCTTTACGTCGTTCATCTACAACACCCCAGGAAGCTCCACCGCTCAGATGTTCCTATTCGCCAACACCTGGCGTCTAAACAACATCGCAGACAGCAACATGAACCTTGCGGTGGCGCACCAAAACGGCGGCACCTCGACTATTTCGATCATCCAAGAAGAATTCATTCGCCAGCAGGATGACTTCCCAGAAGTGGGCGGAGGCGCAGTAACATCTAACGGCGACGTCTACTACACGATCTTCAACAACTTCGGGACGCAGACGTTCTCCGGAGCACTTCCCAACTACGCAAATACCTTATCCGTCGCCAAAGAGAACGGGCAGTTCACCTCGATCAAAACTGCTGTAGACGCCGCTGTCACGGCAGGGGCAAGTGCTAGCACCCCTTACACGATTGCGGTTTATCCAGGGACGTACACCGAGTCCCCGATGACCATCCCTGCGGGGATCATTGTTACTGCCCACCCAGCTAACCGTTCCGACAGTGTGTTCGTTGTGGCGAGCAACTCTGCGGAAGATCTATTCACCTGCACGGGCGGGTACATCTGCGGAGTTGAGGTAAGTGGCGTGTCAGACGCAGCAAAAGCCTGCTTCCGCATGGCCACTGCCAACGCACTGACTGTTCTGCATGGTGTCGCAGTAAAGGATTGTTCAACTGGCGTAGCCATTTCCAATGGTGCGAAAGTAGTAGCCACTGACTTCTCCTGCAACATTGATGGTGCGGGGATCGAAGTGGGCACGGTACTAAGTATCACTGGTGCCAACTCCTACTTTGGGATGGTCGGTGGGTTCTTCAGCGTACCATCCGCCGTACTCCCAGCATACACGGTCAACCCGATCCAGACGGTGTTTCGTGTAGCCGACCAAGCTCAGGTCTTTATCACTGGCGCAACCGCTAGGGTGGCCGCAAAAGATACGACGGCGGATGTGCTGTTGGCGGACGGGGGTAGCCGTACTACGGTAATGTCCTCCGAGGTTTCGGACAGCTACCGTGCTGCTCGTATTGGGTCCTCTGGTACGGGTACTGAAGTTGTCGTCACGGGATCGGCGTACTTCGGGAATACAATCAATGGGCAGTCTGATTCGTCCACTGGTGTGTTCTTGGTGAATGCCGTTTCCGACGAGATCAAATTCACGGCAGTTGCTGGAACAAAACTGTCTGGGTTTATTCAGTCTGTTACTGACGACCGGTCCGTGCTGGCCGGTGACATGAGCTACCAGTTCAACACATTCAAGCGAATGGACCTGGAGCTTTGGTTTCATGATCAATCCTCGACGGGTATCGCGTACGAAACAGGTGGCTTCGTCACTGCTAGCACAGGACTTACGGTAGACGTTACTGCTGGCGAGGGTTGGGTTAGTCGTCACGCTCCCTACCATGACACGGAAAATGTCGAGTGGGACGCTGTTACAGGACTGTCGCTTACGGCGAGTTCCACGAACTACGTTGGGTATGACTCGGTAACCGAAGCTATTACAGCGGTTACCTCTGAACCCGGTGTCACCACCATCCTGCTAGCTATTGTCGAGACGAGTGGAACAGCCGTAAGATTTGTTCATCAGAAGAGAACGCTGACCCACGACGTTCAGGGCACGTTGCAGAGTTATCTGCACACTACTCGGAACATCTTGCTGAAGTCCGGTCTTGCGGTAACCGAAGGGTCCACCAACGTAAAGATCGATGTGGATAGCGGCAGCTACTACCACTCCTTGGACACGATTACCTACGCAGGGGCCACCGACGCGACCTGGAGCTACTTCTACGGAACCAACGGAGCTACAGAAGTAGCGTCCCAGTCATCAGTAGACACGACACAGTACGACAACGCGGGTACCCTAACCAACATGACCTCAGGGTACTGGAGGTCTGATACCGTCATCCTTACCTCCGATGGACGTATCTCGATCATCTATGGTACTGCGGAGTACAGCACTCAGGCTTTGGCTGAAGCTGCAGAGGTCGCCAACAAACCCACGTTCATCGAAGAGAGTGGAATCTACCTAGCACGGCTCATTGTGCAGCAAGGTGATGGAATCGATGCCATTGTCGACGAGCGTCCTATCGGTGCTACGTCTGGTGGCGGTAGCACCGCAATCACCGTTCACGGTGACCTATCTGGGCTCTCGGCAGACGACCATACCCAGTACCTCCTCACATCCGGCACCCGAGCTATGGGCGGCTCTCTGGATATGGGTGCCAACGCTATTACCAACGTTGGCAACGTAGATGGGGTTGATGTAAGCGATCACTCTTCTCGTCACCAACCCGGAGCTACGGACGCCCTGTCCACCGGCACCCCGGTTGCTGTACAGGTAGGTGCCACGGCAGCAGAGGGTACCGCCAACACGTTTGCACGCAGTGACCACCAGCACGGCATCACAGTCGGTACTCCTACAGACGTAGGTGATGCCAATGCTACTGGATCTGCGTCTACCGTTGCACGCTCCGATCATGTCCACGCTGGGTTGGATCGCAACGCGAACGACTTCAGTACCTTCACTGGTAAAACCGCCCTCACAAGTACCGACCTCTTCCTGATCGAGGATAGCGCGGACAGTGGGAGCAAAAAGAAGGCCACGTTTGGGGACATTGAAGACGATATTGATCATCTCAATATCCAAAACATCGGAACCAACTCCCACGCACAGATCGACTCGCACATCGGGAACACCTCAAACCCACACAGCGTAACGAAAACGCAGGTTGGTTTGGGGAACGTTACAAACGACGCGCAGGTCAAAAAGATTAGTAGCTCTACTAATGATGCCATCCCTAGGTGGGACGGTACTACTGGTGACCTGCTACAAGATTCAGGAGTCGTCATCGACGATGACGACAAAACAACGTGGCCTGATAGTGGTACCTCCAAACTACTAGTCGTAGATCCGCCAAACGATCAAGTAGTGATCGGGCCAGATTCTGCTGCCGCTGGGTACCGCGTCTCACTATACGCTCCGGCTGATACCAGCGGTTTGTTCATCAAAGCGTCGGACGATATAGGCACATCGCCTCTTCACATTGAGGATGATGACGGGACGATTCAAGTAGCCCACTTTATACATAGTGGAGAGTTAGGGCTTGGAACTACTACTCCAACCTACGGCGTCGACCTTCAGCGTACGGCTGGAGACGAGGCGGACTTCAACACAGCAAATGGTCTGTATCGTATTGGGGCTGAGAGGGCAAACGATGCCATCACTGCCTACGACTCCTTGGGCAATCAATCGTTCACGGCGCTCACCCAGATCAACCTAGATGCCACCACAGTAAGCGGTAATCTATACACCCTTTCGGCAGACGCCATTACTGTGGGCGCCACTGGGCGATACCTGATCTCGTTCCAAGTTTCCATGGATGCCACCGGGGGAAGGACAAGTACGGAGTGCTCTTTGTTTCGAGACACGGGAGGAGGACTCGCTGAGGTAACGGGGACACGATGCTATGGCTACCACCGTAACACTACCAACGGAGAGAACACTGCTTCCTGTACAGTCGTTCTAGACCTTGATAGTGGAGACCGGTTAGCCCTCGGAGCAGAGGTTCTGGCAGGTAGTGCTGTGGATACAATTGCGAACGCATCCAGACTTACCATTCAAAGGTTGTCCTAATGACTCTCAAAAACCTTGGAAATGACTTTCGGTATACCTACGACGTGGAGAAGGACTTTCCTCTTGGGAAGGTAGACGCGGCAAGACTAGACTCTGAGATCAAACAAAGCAGTTTGATTTCACTATTCAAGGGAGTGTCGGTTCGGGCCAACACCTGTCGAGTTGTTTTCGATGAACAACTCACAACTCCGCAGCGTACTATTCTAGACGGCAACACGTCTCCCCCTAGCGGTTCCAGTATTATCAGTAGCCACCGCGGCGAGCCCATAGAGACTGAAGACCTCTGGTACGTCGAGCAAGAGAAGCCTGTAGAAACGTCCAGCACAAAGTACGTCGAAGCACTGCGAGTCACCACAGACGACCTACCTACAGGAACGTATTACATCCACTGGGGATTCAAGCTCAGTGCTGAAAAGTACACAGCGGACGTCATGTACCGAGTTAGGTTAGATGGGGAAACCACGTTGGTAGAGGACAAAGAGTTCTCACCATCGTTGTCCCTGGGTGGAGGCAGGTGGAAAGGTGGAACCACCGACCTCTCCTACTTCAAAAAGACGAAGCTCTCGGAAGGCCCCCACTACGTTACGTTGGAGGTGGGATCCACATCTAAATCTCAAACGGCCATCCTCAGCGCAGGGCGGTTAGAGATCGCACAGGTGCAGTAACATGGCAGCCACAGAGTACACCTACAGTGTTACGTCGGACTTTCCAAATCAGAAGGTCAACATCCCGCGGCTAACGCAGGAGATCGACGACAGTGAGATCACGGTCAAGCTGGCAGATGATGGTATCTCTGTCGTGGCGGATACGTGCTCCATCTGGTTCATGGCCGCACTTGACGGGTCCAACAAGAGCACCCTCGATACCATCGTTGCCAATCACAGCGGAGAGCCTCTTGCTTCAGATGACCTCCCGGTAGCGCTAAAGAACGTCGCCTTGGATGCGGACAGTCAGATTCAGACAACTCAGTACCCTCGTGAGTCTGGAGAAACCCGCATCATCTACACGCCGAACTTCGCAGATGCCACGACTTGGTACCAAGAGAGTCAGAGGATTTCAGGGGATACCCTTTCTACCTCCGATCCGGAAAAGAAAGTGTTCTACGCTTCGCAAGGGCAGAAGAACTGGATCGACGCTACCCACGGAAAACTATCTCACGAGGACGAGGTACTCCCTGATAAGACTCCGTATGTCCCCGTTGTGTACATAGATGACGAGCCCGCGGTCGAGAAACCTCCCTTTGAATTGGGGGGAGCTTACGACTACGAGATCGACTACGCAGACGGGAAAGTGACCTTCCTGGAATCTCAGGACGGAAAGGTTATCACAGCGGACTTCAGCTACGCCACAAGCGCCAAGTTCACCTTTGGTCCAAGCTCTGGGAAGATTCTCAAAATTGAGCGGTCCGAGATTCAGTACAGTGCTGATATCAAAATGAACGGGACGTTTAAATACGCTCCCTATGCGTACAATCCAGAAGGTCCTCCCGTGCCAAAGATTCCAGTAGGCGCTCCGCACGTGTACAAGACCCTGAAGGACTTTGTCACCGAAGCAAACGGAGTATATCCAATCCACCCAGCTTGCCCAAACCCAAACGGGCGTGGACTGGGTCAGAATCATATCAATGCCCCATTCGACTACGGAACGGTTAGAACCTTGAGGTCCAGCTACGGGGTCGAGATTCAAATTGAGATGGACCCCGACGTGGCCTGTGACGGCGAGTTCGCCGAGATGACGTTCTACTGTATGGAATTCGACGAGTCCTAGGTATGACTGATAAACGTATTTGGGTGGGGGCCAGCACTACAGCAACCTGGCTCGCGTGGATTATCCGCTGGTTTACCAAACAAAAGCCTAGCCACGCTTGGGTATCCTACTGGGACGACACACTTCAAATGCGGATGGTGATGGAGGCGGAAGCTCGGATGCGTGTTGTTCCGTGGGACTGGTGGATCGAAGCTGACCCTGGCAAAAGGATGTGGGTCTACACCTGCAAGATCGACTTGATGCCAGGCATCCGTGAGTACGCCAAACTCATCGGTACCAAGTACGACTACAAGAATCTGATCTGGCACGCGCTGAAACGCTTCCTTGGGACATGGCTTAGGCGTCCTTGGAGAAGTCCTCGTAAGGTACTGTGCTCTGAACTACTTATCCGAATCTTTCGGTACGACAAAGTTCCAGGCGCAGAGAAAATGGACGCTGAAGCTTCAACACCTGGAGACCTGGTAGAGTATTGGAAAGGCTCCTGGGTGTTCGAAAAAATGGACATGGAAAAGGAATAGTAGAAGATGCCTTGTACCATAACCAATTTGACGGAGCGATCACTAAACATTCCTGTGGTTGACGACATTCTACAACCTAGGCAGACTCGTCATTACGCCTATGTAGAGCACGATGTCATGATGAATGACTCGAGGATACTACAATTGCTATCCTCGGGAAAGATAGACATACCCCAAGAATCGGGAACAGACTTTTCCGCCGCTTGGGATAGTGAGGACGCATTACGGCTTGAGCCGTATCAAGTATGGATAGATGAGCAAGACCACCTCAGGATAGTGGATGGGACTGCCACCTCTGACCTGGACGGCATACCTGTAGGGGGCACACCTCCACGCAACCTGGTGCAGGACCAAGTTGTGCATACGCATAACAGAAGCTTTGCGCAGGTGCGCGCATCTTTTTGGGCGTGGTGGCCCGATCCCCACATGTCTACCTGGGACGCTTACTGGAAGTACTGCTTGTGGAGCGTAGCCGCCACTAATGGCGCGCATGCGCTTGAATGGTCCACACCTACTAGGTTTGACTCTGAGGACGAACTATTCTCGTATATGGAGTCGTACTTACCCACGTCAGGTGACCGATATAACGAAAGCACAGCACTAAGGCTGTACGATGAAGTAGATTTGGAAGACACCTACCCCGGGAAACTGGTGTTCCGAAACTCACTGGTGGCCTCCATGGCGGGTAGAAGGAGGTGGTCCAGAAAAGGCACCAGGTATTACGGTGTGAGCTCCGCTTTTAATGCACCCTCATACTATGCTAACTTTTACAACCAACTAGGTCAGAGGTTTGTGCAGACGTACCTTAGTGTAACACCTCCCACAAATAATGATGATTGCATTTGGTATCAACGTGCAACTAAAGGTTTATGGCATTGGCCTGTAGCCGGTGCCGGGGTTACGTTCGAAAGTACTAGAGGTGCTGTATGGGATACAGACACCTCCAGTTGGGTCACCCCAGCACCATCCAGGTACTACATTGTACAAAGCCCGTTCTTGCTTTATGAGCTTAGGAAAAATCGTGTTCTTGCCGCTACGTTTGATACAGGAGCGCCACACCGAGAAAGGGAGTTGAATGCTGTTGCCGCTTGGGTGTTTCCCTTAGTGGCAGATGGTAGGTACCACGCGTTCTTGGTGTGCCCGCACAGCGTAGACACCTGGTCAACAACCTGGCACGACCCCGCCCAATATAAGGTGATGCTTAAACTTCGGTACCCTGGCACATACAGGCACCGCTACGTAGAAATAGAACCCACGCCTACAGTATGGAGCAACGGTGAACGCCATATGTGGAATATATTTGATCCCAGTGGATCTGGTTCACTACTGCTAAATAAGCATGAGGGCGCTGGGTACGCTAGCGACATTGACAACAATTGTGTGCCAACCAAGGTATATGTAAGTAGGCGTAACTTGACTACAGGTCAACGGTCAAAGTGGCAGCCCTTACTCGATGTTAAGCGGCGAATAAAGAACGCATCTTTCAGAGTACAGCCAGCTGTGTAACAATTAGACGACTTCGGTTTTAAGTGCGGACCCAATAGTAGTGTTCGCGCGTTTTGCGGGCGCAATAGTATTGCCCGCGCATTTGGCGAGCCTAATAGTAGTGCTCGCCCACTAATGCTTGTCAATTTTTAGTTAATGGGCATTAGTGGGCGTGCAGTATTTCAAACGACGTTAATGGGAGAGTGACGTATCCATGGCAGACGTACATGTAGGTGGCGCAAGCCACACAAAGAAAGTAGGGGAAGAAACACACAGGTCGTCTGTTGCTACGGTAAGGTTTAGCACAGGCGCAAACTTAGATGTGTTGGTGGAAGCGGATGGCACAAAAAGTGTGCTTACTATGCTGAAGCTGATTGCTCAAGAGATAACTGACCTGGAAGCCCCAAGCCCACTCCCGGCAGAATGGAATGAATTGGTGAGTGTGCCCAGCAGTGGAACACAGGTGACAATCACCTTCGGCATACGAACCGAGTACTCGGAAGAAGAGTAATCCAGGTATTCTGAATAACGACGAAGGAAACTGAGGAGAAGAAAATGAAAATGAAACTGTTTGCGCTTATTGCGGGGCTATGGATTACACTGGGTGTGGTCACCACAGTGAACTCACAACCCGCAGCACCAATGCCTGCAACGATGTCGCCAGCACCTGCAGCAATGCCAGCTGCACGCCCTGCCGCCACCCGACCAGCTGCAATGGTGGCAACTCCTAGAGCTACCGCGCCAGCCCCTGCGATGACGCCTACAATGGCAGCTACAGAGGCGATGACCGTTACAAAACAGCCTACTATGGCTGCGGCACCTTCTACCCCCAAGGCTAAGAAAGAAGACTCAAAAGGTAGCGTTGTTGGAGGCTGGGCCCTTCAAATCCTGCTCTACCTCTTGAGCGTTGCTGTTACTGCTATAGTACCTGTACTTACTGGGTGGGCCTGGAACAAATGGAAGCTCGACAAGTACGCACAGAAAGATATGGTCGATGGGATGGTATTGAAGGCGGCAAAGTTTGGTATCGGTAAAGCTAACGAGCAAGCTTACAAGCTGCGTGACAATCCCATGAAGAGCGCCGAGAAGCTGGACGTAGCCATCAAAAGCGCGAACAAGTACCTTGTGGATTCTGGGCTGCCAGAGAAGGGTGCAGAGTACCTTGCTGACCTCATTGAGTCCGAGCTCGGGCACAAGCGTGACAGTGCCAGTAAAGTCCCCGTAGAGGCCAAAAAAGAGGCTGAGGAGCCCAAGAAAGAAGAGAAGCCAAAGGCTGAAGAGAAGGACGAAAAGAAAGAGGAGTAGGATACAATCCTACATGTAAGGTAATGAGGGAGTGCTAACCACACTCCCTCTTTTGTTTCTGGCCTGTACCTGATAGGAGCTCACATGACCACTGAGATGAACGCCCAGCAAAAGGAAACTGTAAAGAAGGCAAAAGGGAGCGCGTCAAAGAAGGTGCTCTGGTGGACCCTAGGAACACTGGGGGTAATAGTTGTAGTAGTTACCTTGGTGCTTCTGCTGGTGAAAGACAAAAAGGGACAGAATCCTGTAACTGCTATCATCCAGAAAACGAAAAAGGAAGTCGATAAGGCGGACGTGGAGGCAAAGGTAGAAGCTGCCAAGGCAGCAGGCGTAGAAGAAGCCAAAATCGACGAGATCAAACGAACCCTGGAGATCGATGATGCTGACGAAAGGCGCCAACGGCTTGCGGACCTCATCTAGCAAAACGCTTGCTTTTCTAGCTGCTGTATTCCTGCTAGGGTGCAGTGCACAAAAGAAGGGCACGACTATTCCAAAGTACGAGGACGTCAAGAAGGAAGAGCTAGCCAAAGGGCCCCTGGTAGACGATCCAGTGGAGAAGAAATACAAGTTCCTCCAAGGAGGCAGAACTGGTGCCGTACCAGTAAACTCTCCTGCAAAAGTATGGAGCAAAGACAAGGATGGAAAGAAGATCCAAGTTTCTGCTCCTTGGGGCGCCGTCGTAATCGATGAGAAGAAAACTGCAGAAATTGCAGCTATCAAAGCGCAACGTGATAGGCTGCTGAAAGACCTGCAAGCTGAACGCCTACGCGCCCGGACAAAGGAAGTCATCTACAAGGCGGCGCTCGAGGCAGCAAAAGAAAAAGCTGAACGTACTTGGTGGGAGCGTAACAAAGCCATCGTCGCAGGTTCTGTATTTTTGACCATCGGCGTTGCAGCTACAGTCGGGTTGGTGTACGCGCTCACCAAGGGAAGCGGAATAACCATCAACACCAATCCTGCCATTCTACGCCGATGACTAAAGAAGACACGCAATATAGCCTCACACCTAATGATGATGTGGAGTGGACTAGCTGCTGCCGCAAACGTGGAAAGTGCCCACAGGTAGCTGCTACCAAAGATCACGTCCTCATAAAAGATGACTTCAACAAGACAATTATGGTTAGTAAGTCTAGCCTCAGCGTCTTGATTGAAGAGCTCCAAAAGATCCACGCAGACAGCTAGGCCTCCATCGATGACAACATTACTCTTCCCTGTTATCGCCTATGCTATAGCTTACCTGATAGCAGACGCTGAGATTTTTGGCGTTCCCACGCAATGGTACCTCCAAGACACCTCGGATGTAGAGGGTATCAAAAACAAGGGGGTGCTGAAAGTACGGCAGCATCTCCTGAAAATAAATTTCTTCCGAAGCCAATTCAGTTGCTACTTCTGCCTCGGCATATGGGCGGGCGCGCTGGCTCACCTGTTGATATGCTTCGCTACTTTCCACCTCCCTAACCTGGGAACAAGTTACCTTCTGTTAGGTACTGAAATAAAAGGAATTCTGGTGGGAACGGCAGTTGCTGCTCTCATTGGAGCACCTGTCTGTCTACTCTTGAATCTAGTAGTTGAGTGGGCAGAATTGCGGACAGAGTGGGCACAAAGACTGCTTGACGACGAGTAACCATGGGAATTCTAAAAGCTACTCAGGATGCTGTACAGCGGCAGCTGTTCCGCGGAACGCTAGGCCGTTTTGTCCCCCGTGGTTTGTCTATCCCACTAGACCCATTTGCAAAAGGGCAGATTAGGTTCGGCCGGAAGATCGAGTTCCTTCTTCCCCTCCTAGCCCTACAGAATCGCTACCAGCTGGATGAAGACGCGGTGTTTGACACTGATAGGGTTGTGTTGAACCTTGAACCGCCATGGATGACCTCAGGTGGGTTCATTTACATAGGAGAACTCGAGCTCCATGAAATCGAGGATGTGGTAGATGATACTGTCATCCTGAGAAGCAAACTACTCGCTGATCATCCTGCCAACGAGCCGGTGTATCACTACAGCAATCCTGTGACAGTTGAAGGCAACTACGTTGCAGGTGTGCAGACAATAAACTTCGACACGGAATACTTTATCGTACGCGGTGACGTCATCGCAATCTCTTCGCGAGCAGACATCACCCTTTCTTTCAAAGAGTACACAATTGATGATTACGTGCTTATCGGTACCAGCGGTGGAGTTAATCAGTACCAGGTGACATTCGACCGGCCCATCCATAGAGAATTAGCAGACGACGAGACGATACAACTACGCGCATACATGGCGTACAAGTCGCAGATACAACCAGTACCGACACAAGCAGGTGCGGTTCGTAGAGTAGTTGGGCCATTCTTAGTAGATTGGTTGTCCGCTCCGTTTGTAACTGGCCTCAATCTGGATGAGCGCCAGACGATCCAAAAGTACAACGACGCCCGAATTCCGCTAGGTCCACCGGAAGTTATTGAAAAGAACAGGCTGGTACTGAATGTACCCATCCGTGCAGATCAATTCTTGTGGTGGGATGTAATTGACGGCGAGATCAACTACGACAACAGCATAAAACGGTTTATGTTCTTCCCAGACGATGAAGGGAAGTCGCTAATAAACTTCGACTGTGTACCGAAAATAAACGTCCCGTTCACATACGCATCGGGCAGTATTATCGCCACAGAGCAGAGTACCCTAGTCAACAACGAGTGGTTCAGAATAGATGACAGCGAGAACGCGATGCGGTTTGAGTATCAAGTAAACGGGGCGTACGTACCGACAGCACAAAGTCCTGCAACAGGCACCATTGCTGTGTCCTCTGTCCCCACCGCAAACAATCAATGGTTCGCCATTGATGATGGTTTTGGGGTTACTCAATACTTTGAATACAAGATAGACGCAACATTTGTCCCCACGCCTAACTACGTAGTAATTGATGTTAGTAGCGCGGTGTTCCCACTTGATGTCGCGGTGCTCACAGAAGCTGCTGTGAATGGGTCTTTTGCGAACGTCACAGCCAGCCGACCTGGGCCTTCTACCACGCTTTTGATCACCAATAACACAACCAGCCTGAAAGGGAACCAACCCCTGCAAATCGACGGTACACTACCCTGGGTGATTACCGGAATGGCGGGCGGAACAGACCCGGTCACTACCATCGATATCAGTTCTATTACCACCTCGCCAGAGGTTGCTGCTTACACAAGTGCGGCAATAAATCAAGCTGATCTGAAAATACGCGCAGACAATCCGGGTATATTTAACTCGTTCAAGCTGTTCAGCGAGGTACCAGGGGTAACGGGAAATATCCCTATTACCAAAAGTATAGCAGACCCAAATTTCCTCATACAAGGAATGACGGGTGGCACAGGCGGGATGCACTGGCATTTCCAAGTAAACCCAACCCAAGACGTATTGATGCGTGTGCAGTTATATCCAAATGACTGGATTGACTTCAACCTCCCAGCGGGAGTGGACTCCACCGTAGTAGTACCACTTGCGTCCACAGACGAGGACGTTGAAAAGATAAATGTCCTGATCAAAGCACCTAATTCAGGCGCTGAGATTACTATGACAGACTGGAATGTATCCACGCCAAATGTTGCCGCCATCTCTAATGAGTATGTGTTGCAAATGGTGGGAGACTACAACGTAGCGGCCACGCCAATCTGGGCAAAACCCTACTTCTTCTCACTCGATGACGTACGGTTTAAGCTCGACGAGCAAGGTAACCTGGACGCTGGCCTCGTGAGAGTCTAAGGAAAGAAAGTATGGCACGTATTCCTGGACTGACATTCGCTAAAAAGCAGTCACTAGACCGTCTGCTGTACGAGCACGATATCCTTGAGCAGGAGCTTATACAACGCTTGCTCCTCACGATGGGTCACCCAGACTACATCACTACCACTACATACGGAGTCGTTTCTGAAAATGACCCGGCCGGTGCTAACGCTAGTGATGGCGACTACCTAGCAGTCGCAGAAAACGGCAACTCTCCACTAACTCTGGATATAAATCCAGGTATGGCCGTATTCAAAAGTGGTGTTTGGTGCATACTCACCGATTATGTCCGCGGTATTGCACTAGCAGATCAATCTGTTGGCATCAATAATATAGTCTACTTGCAGTACACATTGCAAGCTGGGCCCCCTACACAAAATAAGTACTACCAAAACGTATCCCCCTATTACATGCGTATTGGCGGTCCACTCCTATCTTCTGCACCTAGTGGCCCTACTAGCGAATCCGTATTAGTGCAGGTTGACACTTTAGATACCTACCTAAACTTTGCTGAAGACATTTTGGTGGACACAGTACCACTTGCAGTGGCGACTGTACAATCAATAATCGACCCTAATACGGCTATCGAGACTACGACGCTATCTATTGACCATACACGTAGCACGTACTCGTTCAACCGTCCTTGGTTCTCGACACAGGACGTAGAACACCGTAACCGTCTAGGTACTGGCGTTCAAAGCGACAATAACACGCACGCATTAAGTCAGGACGACCTAACTGTCGGGGATTTCACGCCACAGCAGCTACGATCAGACTTTGGCTTTATTGTGGCTGAAGATAAATCTGTCCCGAAACAACCGGGCTACAGATGCCAGGTATCTATCCCATATTCAAGCCTGAAGACTGATGATGGTTCAGTAGTATCACCTGCTGGTGCCATAACAGGGTTTGCCAACAAGAAGTACATTGAGCTCGAGTCCTACCCCACACGGCTAGGGCGTGTGTGGGTAGAGAGCACAGACGAGGAGCTTGCAGCCCTGCACGTCAAGGAAACGAACATCGTAGTGTTTGCTTCTGACGACCCACCACTAAACGAGTCCATCGGTATGTATTACACTAAGGTGGATCTGTGCGAACCGCCTGTTGGTAACAACGAAATCAACTTCACTACAAATAACGCGCTTGATGAAGAGATTGTGTTTGCTGGGGGTATTGGCCACAAGAACCTCACTTCCACCACAGAGGAGTTCAACGACGCTCAACGCTTTCCCATGATTTACGAACTAGTCGTGGATGAAGAAGGCACCATAATAAAAACTCCACAGCCTATCTACTGTTACAAGCGCATCACTGCTATTGGAGCATCATCCACAGATGACATCACAATAGACCAGTACGGCCCCGCAAAGCTTATGGTTGGGCTTGCAGAGGCTTCTGGTAATGCTACCATGAGCGTCAAAGTCACGGTATCCGGTACAGATGAGTCAGGTGCTGCAATAAGCCACACATTCGAGTTTACCGGTGGCACTTGGACCGATCCATACCCACTACCTAATATTACTACCCCCACAAATAGTGTGCGAATATCTGATCAGGTATTCGCTTCATCCACTGAAGTGAAGATAGACGAAGCAATCGATGCTGGACCTAACGCTTCCATTATCGTCTGGGCACTGCTTACACCCACAAACACCAGGGATAAGCTCAAGGACGCCTGCCACATCGCTGAGACTGTGTGGGACGGCTTCAGATTGGCAGAGATAAGAGATAAGCGTGTAATCAACACGACGGACCAAAGCACAGCAGATATGGGTGTGGATACGATGGCGTACCTCACACACCTTACAGGCCTCGGCGCAGCGTCCACAAAAATGTTCGAGGACTTCAGGAATCCTGAGTTCCATACGCAGATACGAAACGAACAACTAGCTAACGCTACACTAGCCAATAATCATCCGTACAGCAATTTTTCTAAGCTGCGCCCAGGCGCTTATGGTAAGTACATCACTAGAGCATATCCGGTGATGACCGGTTCAGGCGGCCTGTGGCGTGCAGTACTGATACCGAAACGAGATGCTATTAACACAGTGATCAACCAGCCAACAGCACCGTCGTTCTACTCGTACACAGGAGGTGCATGGAACGCGCCGGTTTCTATGGCTCCTGTAGCTGGGCTGCCGTTTACCTACGAAGCGTTTGTAACAAGCACTCCTACACGAGTGAAGCTTGAAGTAGTGGCACAAGAGCTACACGGTCTCGTCCTGTTCGGCTAGGGAGATAAAATGCCACAGCAAAGGTTCTACAACTACGGCAGCACCGGAACATCCTCTTCCGAGAACACGATCCACTATGCACTGCACAAGCGTGGTGTGTACCGTGGACTGGACCTTGCACCCAACACAGCTGGGGATGGTGTGGAAATTGGGGCGGGCTACGCCCTAATGCACAATGGTGTGCTGTGCTATGAGAGCACTGCGTTTGAACTCTCGTTCTCCCCACCAGCGGTAGCTACTAACTACACGATCATTGCTACGCATACCTATCGAGAGCTTATTGGTGGTGATCCTGTAGAGTACGCAATAGAAGTCGGCACGCTGCGGCCACTCGGAGACCCGACGCTAGACGGTATAGTAATTGGGTGGATTCGACACCCAGGCGGGTCTGTGGCGCTAGATGCTAGCCATTTGCAAGGGGCGCCTAAACAAATACCTGAGGGTAATGTACCCGAAGCTACCACTCTTCTACCAATTGAGCTCGTTGCCCCAATGCAGCGCAGCTACCTATCCTCCATCGGACCCGACTTGACTTTCAACGCCTCACAATTTGATGTTGGGACGTTTACCATCTATCAAGAAGTCGTGTCCTCTCCCACCGCGGTAGGCGTGCAGACTGCAATCCAGCAGTTTCAATTCTACGTAAATGACGCTGTACGCCCAGACTCTATCTCTCTATACAATTTCATCAACGCACCCGTCACCACAAAAATCGATGTGGAAGTCTACGGAACGGATCAAGTACTTGTACCTGTAACGAACGGAACGATAACGGGAACGGCAGCCTGGCAAACTTCAACGGTGAGCGTGGACAGGACATCAGGCACTTTCGACGACGGAAAACCTTATACTGTACGCGTGACCTACACATTGGATCCTGGAGAAGCTATTTGGGTAGGAAGGCTGAAACTTAACTTCTGGCCCTATCCATAATAGCTGACATACCAAGATTAGCGGGGCGAAAATGATTACGTTGGTGAAGTTTCACGAAAACAAGCGACCTGACGCAGCAGAAAACAATAAAGTCATCACAAAAACCTTGGGGAAGACTGGCGTCCTGGACTGGGACAAGGTAGCCGAGCACGGACGCGTGCCAAAGGACGAAGAATTCTGGTTTGTGGAAGTAGTGCGCGAAAAAGGTGCTGGCACGCCTCGCGGGTTGTTCTTGCTAAATCCGTTGGAGCAGATAAACATTTTGGATAACGGCAAGCCAGACATTGTACGTATGATTCCTGGTACCTACAAGACAGAAAAAGTTGGGAACACTGTCCTGTTACACCCAAGCCAGCTGTACAAAGACAAGCTTGGTCCGAACTGGATTTGTAGCCTTAGCGTACGCAAGAAAATAATGGACAAGTACAAGATAGAGGGAAAGTATACGGTCAACAGCGTCATTGTAGTATTTGACGGCACAACTGATTGGGAGCGAGAAGAACCCCAGAATATCCGCACAGAGTCTCCCCGACCCGCTCAGAGGGTGCAATAATGGGCTGCTGCAGGCGGCGGCCACGCCAAGCTGCTGCTAGCGGTAACACGCACTGTAAAGCTATCGAGCAGGGAGGCTCCAGATTGCGCCTCTGGGTGATAGCTCACCGTGGCAATTATCGGCTTGTGTTCAGAAGCCCGTCCACGGGACAGTTTGCAGACGTGTTGCAATTCATTGGGCAGCACGGGTGTCGCGGACCTATGTCCAACATGATCGCCACACAGGCATCTCGAGTACTGGATGCCTTACGCCGAGATCCTGCTGCTATCCGGAAGCAAGCAGCCAATGGCGCCTCCCTAACATCGTTGTTGAAAGCAGCCGACGCTGTGCTGAAACAGGGAGGCAAGAATGTCGTTCAAACTCACCCAACTAGCAGATAGAACTTGTGAAACCTGCCCGCTCTATCTGCACCCCGCCGTAAAAAAGCAAGTCCCAACTGAAGTCCACCCTAATTCCTTAGATGGAAGTGTGGACGTAATGTTCATTGCGGAAGCTCCTGGGAAAACCGAAAACGCTATAGGGAGGCCCGTAGTAGGTGTATCAGGTAAGATACTTCGTAGGGTGGTGGCACAAGTAAATGGATCGGAGGAGGGTGTGGCGTATGGGAACGTAGTGCGCTGCCGCCCCACTGATGAAGAGGGAAAAGACAGAAAACCCTCCACCAAAGAAATAAATACGTGTAAGCCAAACATACTAGAAGATATTGACAGGATTAAACCAAAGAGGATTGTAATCTGTGGCAAGTCTGCAGCACAAGGACTAGCGCTTGACCCAGACACAAGGGAACCGATCAATCCGGCCACTGCCATCTTGCGGCTGCGTGGGTTGGACTATGTAGTAGAGGTGAACGGCAGAGAGTACCCTGCCACGATTACGTACCACTTCGCTTACGTAGCAAGAAACCCGGTTAGTGGGAGCGTGTTCAAAGAAGACATCGCGCGGGCGTTCATGCGGGCGAAGGGGGAAGTTCCGGATTACTCCCAAACTGGTAGACCTGCGGTTATTGTGGATACGGTGGATAAGGTCTAC
>Ga0180433_10002372_pt1 | contig 29197 bp, 25 predicted proteins | sample SS_ome_8_FD_132980 | JGI IMG/M metagenome (GOLD analysis project Ga0180433, IMG submission 132980) | Hypersaline lake sediment archaeal communities from the Salton Sea, California, USA - SS_1_D_1 metaG | ecosystem: Environmental > Aquatic > Non-marine Saline and Alkaline > Hypersaline >... | reverse complement strand
CACCTTTACTTCACTCTCAAGGATGAGAAAGCACAGCTTTCCGCAGTGATGTGGCGTAGCAAGGCATCAGCCACGAAATTTGAGCTTCGAGTTGGACTTGAAGTGCTCGTGTACGGCAATATCACAGTATACGAGCCGCGGGGCAATTATCAGATCATTGTTGATAAGATCGAACCAAAAGGGATCGGGATTCTCCAGCTCGCTTTTCTGCAGATGCGGGAAAAGCTCGAGACTGAAGGGCTATTCGCTCCGGAACGGAAGCGACCCTTGCCGTCGCTGCCAAAGCGTATTGCTCTTGTCACGTCGGCATCAGGAGCGGTTGTGTGGGACATGATAAATACAATCACACACAGGTTTGACAATATCAACATACTGCTATACCCTGTAAAAGTGCAAGGTGAAGGGGCTGCTCAGGAAATTGCGGCAGCAATAGATGATCTGAACAGGCGATGTGAAATTGACGTAATGATCGTGGGCCGTGGAGGTGGAAGTCTGGAAGACCTATGGGCATTCAATGAAGAGGTCGTGGCACGAGCGATCTATGCCTCACACGTGCCTGTCATCTCGGCGGTTGGTCATGAAGTGGACGTGACGATTGCTGACCTTGTGGCCGATCGTAGAGCACTAACACCTACAGATGCCGGACAGATTGTTGTGCCGGACAAGCGACAGCTTGAGGCGGGACTTCAGCAATCCGCTATGCGCTTATCGTCGGGATTGCTGAATGCTGTCAGAAACGCACGACATCGTCTTGACGGAGTTGGTACAAGGTCACTCTTTCGTCGAACAGTCGAGAGAGTTCGCATGTATCAGCAACAGCTAGATGAATCCGTGGGCCGATTGCATCTTCACGTTTCGCATCGAGTTGAGATGCAGAGAAGCGGACTTGATGCAGTTGCTGCAAAGCTAGACACATTGAGCCCGTTGAAGGTTCTCAAGAGAGGATACAGCATTACCCAGGACGAGAAGGGAAATGTTGTAAGAGATGCAACAGAAGTCGGAATAGGTGATACTATTGAAACACGATTGGCTTGCGGAAGACTTCGCTCTCGCGTGATGAGCAGTGAATCTTAGGTGACGGTCTATGGGAAAGAAGAAGGCGAAATTCGAGGAGCTGCTTGCTGATTTGGAGAAAACAGTAGAGCAGCTTGAAAGCGGGGAGCTGTCGCTTGATGAAGCTCTCGAGTGCTATGAAAAGGGAATCAACACCTACAAAGCATGTCACAAGATCCTCAGTGAGGCCGAAAAGAAGGTCCGAATGCTGGTGCAGGATGATGAAGGGAATCTTACAGAAGAAGCTTTTGAAGGAGACGCATCAGAAAGCCAGTCATGACAGCACGCTTGTCCAAACCACGAGTCGTCGTCGTCGGCAACATGAGCAAGCCGAAAGTAAAGGAAGCCATCCACAAGTCGCTTCCGATGCTTCGACGCAGAAGTAACGTTGCTGCAATCGACTCTGACCTTTCTCTGGATCTCTCCGCCGCACAAGCCAGTCGAGTTATCATATTCGGAGGTGACGGCGCTATCTTGTCGGTAGCGCGAAGGATGGGTCGCCATCAGGTTCCTGTTATCGGCGTCAACTTGGGCAAATTTGGCTTCCTGGCTGAATTCAGTGTAGAAGATTTGCACAAGTCTATCACACGACTCTTGCGAAATGACTGCCCGGTGTCACATCGCATGATGCTGGACTGCAAGATTAATCGGAATGGGCGTCAGATTCTAACAAGCCTTGCTCTCAATGAGGTCGTTGTGAACCGTGGTGCTTTGTCACGTCTGATGTCGGTCACCGTCTATCTCGACGGCGAGGAGGCAAACTGCTATAGCGGTGACGGTCTCATGTTGTCTACCCCGGTGGGATCAACGGCGCATTCATTGGCGGCTGGTGGCCCAATCGTGGAGCCACACATGGACGCCTTTATTCTCACACCAGTCTGTCCACACACTCTGAGCAACCGGCCCTTGGTCATAGCCGCTGACCGGAAAGTTGAGTTGGTCGTAACGTCAGCTTCAGAATCTCCTGGCGCAATATCCGTTGCAGCCACAGTAGACGGCCAAGTATTCAAAGAGTTGCAGGAAGGTGACCGAGTTGTGATCAAGAAGTCGAGATATCGTTTTCGCCTTATCGAAACTGATTCACGGACTTATTACCAGACGTTGCGACAAAAGCTGGATTGGAGGGGAGAACCCCATTATGGCTCGCGTAAGAGTTCTTGAGAAATACTGCAAAAGCTGTGGCTTGTGCATCTCTGTCTGCCCAAAGGACGCGTTGCAGATTGTCGAAACACGTCTCAACGCGCAAGGCGTTCATCCCGCTGGGACTGTCATGGAAGCTGAGTGTACGGGTTGCGGGCAGTGCTTTACAGTCTGCCCTGATGCTGCAATTGAGATTTTGCCTGAAGAGGAAATCAAGAAACTGGTGAAAGAGAAGGCATAGATAAGTCAGTATGCCGGTGAATGAGCGACGGATGAATTTTTGTGGCCAAGGAACTGTAATGGCGGGGGAACATGTGTGTCAAACAAAGTGCTAATCTCGGGCAACGAAGCCGCCGGTAGAGCTGCGATTCAAGCTGGATGTAAGGCTTATTACGGCTATCCCATTACGCCGCAGAACGAGCTGACTGAGTTCATGGCGGCCAACATGCGCGAAGAAGGTCGTATTTTCATTCAAGCAGAGAGCGAGCTGGCCGCGATCAACATGTGCTTCGGCAGCTCGGCCGCGGGCGCTCGTGTGATGACCTCGTCATCAAGCCCCGGCATAAGTCTCAAGCAGGAGGGCATTAGCTACATTGCGGCAGCAGAGCTTCCGTGCGTCATTGTGAATGTTCAACGAGGTGGACCTGGTCTTGGAAATATTGCACCGGCCCAGTCCGACTACTGGCAGGCAACCCGCGGAGGGGGGCATGGCGATTATCGTACACTTGTCCTTGCACCGCACTCTGTTCAAGAGGTCTTCGAGCTTGTTGTCTTGGCTTTTGATTTGGCGGACAAGTACCGCACGCCGGTTCTAGTACTCAGCGACGGCCGGATCGGTCAGATGATGGAGCCAGTTGTCATTCCTGAGCTTTCTGCCCCGCAGAAGGACCCAAGGCCGTGGGCTCTCACGGGCTGCAAGGGTCGTGAGCCAAATGTCGTCAAATCCATGCTACTTGTTGAAGATGTTCTGGAGAAGCTGAACCTTCGTCTTCAGACTCGATACAGGGAAATCGAAGAGAACGAAGTTCGCTATGAAGAGTACAATATCGAAGACGCAGATGTCGTGCTCGTGGCATACGGTACGAGCGCGCGCACGTGCCGCCAGGCTGTGAAGCTAGCTAGGGAGCGTGGATGGAATGTGGGCTTGATCCGCCCCATTACGCTGTGGCCTTACCCAGCGGAACCGATCCGTCGTGCCGCGGAGCACTGCAAGTTCTTCGTGTGTGTCGAGATGAGTCTCGGTCAGATGATCGAGGATGTGCGTTTGAGTGTTGAGGGCAGGTGTCCGGTATTGTTTACCGGTCGAGCAGGCGGCAATGTTCCTTCGCCTGGCGAAGTGCTTGCCACCATCGAGGAAGGAATGAATTCCATTTAGAACTTGCATTGCGACAGAGCAGGTTCTTGAATTGAGCATCTACTGACTCGAATCTGGAGGTGCAGAAGTTGTCAACAAAAATAGAGGTATCAGGGAAGACGTTCTTGCGCCCAGAGACTCTGAGCGACAACGTCACTCATTACTGCGCAGGTTGCGGGCACGGAATTGCGCATCGTCTGTTGGCCGAAGTGATCGACGAACTCGATATTCGCGAGAAGACCATCGGCATGGCTCCAGTAGGCTGCAGCGTTCTTGCATACAACTATCTTCGAATTGATATGGCAGAGGCTGCTCACGGCCGAACCCCCGCTGTGGCTACAGGTATCAAGAGGATCCACCCTGACAAAGTGGTCTTTTGCTACCAGGGTGACGGTGACCTGGCTGCCATTGGGACGGCTGAGATTATTCATGCAGCCAATCGAGGAGAGAACCTCACTGTCATCTTCATCAATAACGCAGTGTACGGCATGACCCAAGGCCAGATGGCTCCTACAACGCTGATCGGAATGAAATCGACCACTACCCCGCATGGCCGCGCTGCGGGCGACGGCCAGCCGATCCGTGTTGCCGAACTGCTATCTGCGCTGACGGCTCCCGTGTACATCGAGCGTGTATCGCTTAGCAGCCCGGCCAACATTCGCAAGGCAAGAAAGGCAATACTCAAGGGTTTTGTCAATCAGATGGAAGGAAAAGGCTTCTCGCTGATTGAATGCCTATCACCCTGTCCGACCTACTGGCGGCGTTCCCCGGAAAAAGCACTCAAGTTTATTGACGAGGAAATGACAAAGGCCTTTCCGCTGGGTGTTTTCCGTGACAAAGATAGGGAGGTTGAGACGAAATGACCGAACGCGTCATAATGGCCGGATTTGGGGGACAAGGCCTTCTTCTTATGGGCAAGCTGCTTTCGCAGATAATGATGGAAAAGGATTACCATGTAACTTGGTTTCCATCGTACGGTGCCGAGGTTCGGGGAGGAACCTGCAATTGTCAGGTCGTTGTCTCTTCGGAAGAGATATTCTCTCCGTTGGTGGATGAGGCGACGACGCTCATAATCATGAATGAGCCATCATATATGAGATTCTCACCGCGCCTTGCGCCAGACGGCATGATGCTACTTAACACTACCATGATCCCAACTGTTGATCCAAAATCTGACGAACGGATCATAGGAGTACCTGCCACTGAAATCGCGGCAGACTTGGGTAGTCTGAAAGCAGCCAATATGGTAATGATTGGGGCATACAACAGGATTCGGCAATTCGCATCGACCCAAGAGCTTCTTGATGTCGTCAAAACATACCTGACTGGGAGGAAGGCCGCCTTGTTCGATATCAATAAGCGGGCAGTTGAAAGTGGCAGTGAATTCGTCAGCTCTGTCAAGAAATGAGGGCGATGCCATGCCTCCCATTCGGATAGCGCTCGCCCAGATCAACGCGACGGTTGGCGACTTTGACGTCAATGTAGCCATGATATTGGACTACGTGGATCGCGCCAGACAAAGTCAGGCTGATCTGATTGCCTTTCCTGAGCTAGCACTTTGTGGTTACCCTCCAGAAGACCTGCTGCTGAAACCACATTTCCTTCGCGATAACAGAAAAGCTCTGCAGAAGCTCGCCCGAGCTGCCAGGGATATCGCCATCGTGGTGGGCTTTGCGGATCAAAATCGTGAGGGCACTTACAATGCAGCCGCGGTCTTGGCCGACAAGAGAATTGTTGGCACGTACCACAAGATGCAGTTGCCCAACTACGGTGTCTTTGACGAGAAACGTTACTTTGTTTCCGGAAGTCGTGCGGCAATTCTGGTGGTGCGAGCTGTGCCGATTGCGTTGACCATATGTGAGGACATCTGGTGCCAGCCAGGTCCTGCGGAAATTGCCTGCAGAGCGGGGGCACAGGCCGTGCTGAACATTTCCGGTTCGCCATACCATACTGGAAAGCTGAAGGAGCGCACAGCCCTTGTTCGCTCATTGGCTCGGCGATGCAAGGCTGCCGTTTGTTATGCCAATCTCGTCGGAGGACAGGATGAGTTGGTCTTTGACGGCGGCAGCATGGTTGTGAATTCGCGCGGTCGCACTGTCGCTCAGGCAAAGCAATTTGAGGAAGAACTGCTCATAGCAGGACTGGATCTGTCGAAGCGTTCAATCCGGCGCTCCTCAGGGATAGATGTCATTTCAATCGGTTCGAAGGCGGCCAAGGCGATATGCAAACCGACGAAGGTATCGAAACATACTGTGGCCGAATCCTTGTCCCGCTGTGAAGAGATATACACAGCCTTGGCCACTGGAACGCGAGATTATGTCCGAAAGAACGGATTTCAGAAGGTTGTCATTGGCTTGTCAGGCGGAATTGACTCAGCTCTCACTGCCGCGATCGCCGTTGACGCTCTCGGCAAGGACAATGTTGTAGGCGTGACAATGCCGTCGCGCTATTCATCAAAGGAAACTCGCTCCGATGCTCGACGTCTCGCTGCCAATTTGGACATTACATTGTTGACATTGCCGATCAAAGACGTACTCGATAGCTACGTGGCAACCCTCGCAGAGTGTTTTGCCGGAACGAAATCGGATGTGACAGAAGAAAACCTGCAGGCAAGGATTCGCGGCAACCTGCTGATGGCCCTTTCCAACAAGTTCGGCTGGCTAGTGCTGACCACAGGCAATAAGAGTGAGACAAGCGTTGGATACTGTACGCTCTACGGCGATATGGCTGGCGGCTTCGGTGTGATCAAGGACGTACCCAAGACGTGGGTATTCGAGCTATCGGCTTATCGAAACTCTCTGGGAAAGAAGCCTGTGATACCGCCGGCAATAATCAGCCGACCTCCGTCCGCTGAACTTCGTCCCAACCAGCGTGATCAGGACAGTCTGCCGCCGTATGATATACTCGATCAAATTGTCGATAGCTATGTCGAGCGGGACCTGAGTGCTGCTCAGGTTGCACGCCAAGGTATTGATGCCAAGACCGTGGCGAAAGTGATCCGCTTGATTGATCGAAGTGAATACAAACGCCGCCAGGCGGCGCCCGGAGTAAAGATCACGCCACGAGCATTTGGGCGTGACCGGCGGATGCCGATTTCCAACCGGTACGAAAACCGGACGTAACAGGTGTCGCGCTACACACGTGCGGAGACCCTCCTGCCAACTGTAAAGAGAAAAGACGCGCATATTGGGTCGAAGATACTCAATTGGCGTGCAGGTGAGCGCTGAATCGCATAACTCATGACGTGTAGAGGGCGCGAATATTGTTCTTGGGCGGAAAAGCAAGGGAGACTCAGTCGAACATGTCCCCGAAGGTGTCGATTGAACGTTGCGACGGATACTCCCCTGAGGAAGTAATGAACGCTATGTCCGACGCACTTGCACCGCTCGGTGGGATCGGCGCATTTGTGAAACCGGGGCAGACAGTTCTGCTGAAGCCAAACCTCATACACACAAAGAATGCGAAGAACGGTTCATGTACACACCCGTCGATCGTGTGCGCCGCTGCACAGCTTGTGTTGCAGGCCGGTGGTAAACCGATAGTGGGGGACAGTCCCGGTTACCTCTCTGCGAAAGCAGTCGCTGACAAGGCGGGCCTCCTGGAAGCGTTGAAACCACATGACGTTCCTGTCGTAGAGTTCGATAAGTCGGTCGCAGTAGCTCTCCAGGATAGCAGTATGTTCCGTGATTTGAGGATTGCCAGGCGCGTTGCAGAAGCGGATGTCGTGATAAATCTTCCGAAGATGAAAACTCACGTACAGATGTTCCTCACATTGGCGGTAAAGAACATGTTTGGAGCCGTTGTGGGCACGAGCAAAGCGCAATGGCATCTGAAGGCCGGAAGAAACCGAGACCTCTTCGCTCGTATGCTCCTGGAAGTCTACAGGGCGACACGGCCGTGCTTGAATATTATGGACGGTGTGATTGCCGTTGAAGGCAGAGGGCCGACAGACGGCGATCCAAGGAAGGTCGGGTTGTTGCTGGCTTCAGAAGATGGAATCGCAATGGATGTTGTTGTTACAAAGCTGCTTGGCTGTAACATAGATGACTTGCCTACGACGCGAGTTGCAGGAGATTTGGGTATAGGGGAGACGCGACTGAAGGAAATTGAAATTGTTGGCGCATCGATAGATGAGATCAAAGTGAAGGATTTTTCCTTGCCTGATCATCACGTCGATTTGGAGTTTGGCCCCAGTCATTTTCGTGGCGTCTTGAAAAGGTTGCTGACAGCGAAACCAGCGATTGACCATTCCTTGTGTAAGGTGTGCGGAATATGTGCAGAACACTGCCCGCCCAGGTGTATCGAAGAAAACAATGGTCGCGTGATGATCGACTCTCGTGAGTGCATCAGGTGTTTTTGCTGCCAAGAGATGTGTCCTCAGGGAGCTGTGAGCGTCAAGCGAAGCCTTCTTCTAAACATCCTGTACAGGATTGGCCTATTGTCTTGAGCACATCCGTCTTATCGCGCTTCACAGATTTCTCGCCGACAGCCATGTTCTACGTTTCATTTCTAAGCTCGTCTACCACAGCATCTCAAGAAATCAGCTAAAAGCAGCGCCGTAGTGTCCGATATTTAGTTGTAGGTGGTGTCAGTCTATTTTCATTTTTCTATGGACGACACGTTCCTCAAGAGATGTCGCATGGCGAAACAGATGATTTGCAGTTGAGAGTACGTATGGTCAAGAAAAGCGAGAAGAGTGCACGAGACGGAAATGGTGTATTAAGTACTGAGGGAGAACTCCATCTGCTCAAGCAGCTTGGAGAGCAGATGAACGCCATTCCCGAGCTGGATGAGCTGTTGGACTTTGTGCTTTCTCGCATTCTGCATATGCTGGACTCTGCCTCAGGCTCGATATTTCTCATGGACGAGAAGAGCGGGGATCTGATACTTGCGTGTGCTCGTGGACAGAAAGCCAAGGAGTTCGTTGGGCAACACCAAAAGTTGGGTCGCGGCATATCAGGTCGAGCAGCTTTGGCTCGTGAACCGGTCCTCGTAACGGATATCAGCAGCGATGAACGCTTCCGAAGCAACCAGAAGAAGCCAGGGCGCTATGAGACTGATTCTTTCCTGTGTGTGCCGCTCATATCTCAAGACAGAGTAGTTGCTGTTGTCAATGTGAGCGAGAAGGAGGGTGGGGAGTCCTTTACAAAACAGGATCTGGAATTGCTTCACGTGCTGGGTAACCATGCTGCAAGCGCAATCTTGGTGGCCACCTATCTTGATAGGCTGAAGGACAGGAACGAGGCACTCAAAGAGCAAGTCGAGGAGGCGACCCGCTCCCTTCGCATCAGCAATCACCAGTTGGTGGAAATGAAGAAGTTCAACGAGAGCGTGGTTGCCAGCATACCTCAAGGTTTGGTTGCTTTTGACCGTTCCTACAAAGTCCTCTTTGCCAACCAGGCAGCTCACCGCGAACTCGATATACCTTCTGAACTGGCAGAGGCATCGTTGGTGTGCGAATGGGCGATTGAGCATGACGAAAAGTGCTGGCGTGACGAGTTGGGACAGGTCCTATGTGATGGCGTTTCGACCATGCTGGACCGCGCGGAATTCACAAATGCCTCCGGTCAGAAGCTTGTTTTGTGCATCAATATGACGCCTCTCCGAGAGGATGACGGGAAAGTGTTTGGCGGACTCATTGCCGTAGAAAACCTTGAGAACCGACTGGAAATGGAGCGACGGCTGGTTACTTCGGAACGACTTGCAGTACTGGGCAAACTCGCAGCCAAGGTTGCACATGAACTGAACACACCGTTGGACAGTGTGAAGCGGTTCATAAGTCTGGCTGTGCGTCTTTCAAACGGTGATGATGGTATTGAGGGTTACCTGAATGATGCTACAAGCGGGCTCAACCGGATGTCAGACATCATATCGTCCCTCCTGAAGTTCTCGCGAACTGCTCACCATCGCTTTGGTCAGATCCAAGTAAATGACCTCATTCGAGAGGCGATTTCGATAACAGATCATCTTCGTGTCGAAAAGAACATAAGATTGCGGACTCATTTTGATGAAAAGCTGCCGCTGAGCAGTTACTCAAATCTGACTTCTGTCTTCGCAAATCTGATCAAGAATGCATACGATGCCTTAGACCAGAATGGTACCTTGCATATTCGCTCCCGGCATGTTGGTGAAAAAATGATCGTCAAGTTTGCCGATAATGGGTGTGGTATCGCACCGGGATTTCTTTCTCGTGTGTTTGATCCCTTCTTCACCACGAAAGCAGTCGGCCAGGGAACCGGATTAGGACTAGCGATTTGCAGGGATATCGTGGAGAACTACGGAGGCGAGGTTACCGTTGATTCTGAAGAAGGCAGAGGGACGACATTCACAGTGTCTCTTCCGATGCCCGCCGACTTCCCGTCAGAAACCATACCCACAATGCCTGTGCTGGAGAAAACTGAGCAGGCATAATTGAGAAGCATGGCATGACAGTGTTCATGTGCTTCAACGGGCTGAACTGACAAGAGAATAGCATTCTCTTGATCTGTCCTCAGTTTAGCCGCTTTCCGGTACGTCGTCCACAATTTGGCTTGCGGCCCTTGTTTGCGCGTTTGTTGCGAAACTTCAGACGATTACGTCTCATGTCTTTCACTGGATTTCACTTTCGATAGGACAGACTCACAAACTCTCACGTTCAGAAAACGTTACTGCGGTATTATAGCAGGTTCTGAGGAAAAAGCAAAGGCCAGCTGAATGGAGTCGATACATGAATTTCGGGGTATTTCAAGCTCATCGGTTTTTCCTGGGAGTTGACGATGGAAGGATTCGCGGTAATGACAAGAGGATCGATAGCTATACAGATCCGCCTTGGAAGATTGTCATCTACAGAGAGGCACAAGAACCACGTATAATGAATGCCATTCATCTTATGAACGTGATTCAATGATCATATGGAAACCATGCCGGGTAAGATTTGGCCACGACGACATGACGGACTCGACGGTGCAAGAATGTTTTGTCACCCAGAAACTCTCGTGTTGACTCATGGAGCCAGGCAATCTTCCATTGTGATCAGAATTGACTAAGCCTGCTCAAACACATAGCATTGTGGAACAGCGATTGACGCTGAGGGTCGAACGCAAGAGTTTTCTTCGGGTGAGAATTTGAAAGGCATGATATGTATCTGTATGTCCTGGGCCATAGTGAAGACGAGCTGGAACTGGCACAGGCAGAAGCGCAGAATCTGGCCCCAGGAAAAATGGTTCACCAGCGTATCCTTCTTTCGGCAAGCAAGATTGATCCCGCATCCACCGGCTATATTACGATGGCGGCTGAGCTGATCTGTTCTGCACCTTCTCTCGAAGAACTCGCGACTCTCCTGCAGCGGAATATTGTCACATCACAGAATTTCCGTATCGATGTGAAGAAGATTCCAAGTGCCCTACGAATGCAGTCCCGCGATATCGCAGGTCGAATTGCCTACGAAATCCGGGGTAATCCGAACCTTGACAATCCTTCCGAAGTGTTTCTTGCGGTGGCCACCGAGACAGCCGTCTGGCTTGGACGGCGACTGTCCGTAGGACAGAGCGAATGGCGGACGTTTCACGATAAGCTCTTTGACTTTTCTTCCGCTCTTCCCAGCCGAATGGCACGAGCAGTAGTGAATCTTGCCGCTGTCCCTGGACAAACACTTGCTGATCCATGCTGCGGGTCAGGCACAATCATCCTCAACGCAGCCCAACGCGGAATGAAAGTCACTGGTTGGGACATAAACCAACGCATGGTCTGGATGTCTCAGAAGAACATGCGGCACTTCGGCCTGTGTGGCGATGTTGAGCTTGGCGATGCCTCTCAGGTGACCGGCAGCTTCGATGCCGTAGCAACGAATCTACCCTACGGCAATTTCTGTCGCATCACGCCTGAACAATACCGAGACATCCTTGCCAATTGCCGGCACCTCGCACCACGCTTGGTTCTTGTAGCCGCAACGCCAAGTAGGGACATCCTGGAGGACGTCGGCTACGAGATCGAGAAGGTAATCCACACCGGACGGACAGTAGCCCACAGAATCATCTACTGTTGTCGACTTCCCACTAGTCTCATCAAGTAGTAGGTTTCCTGGTGTTTGCTGGAAATCGTAAATGGCAGCGGTCCATAGGCATGCGAGTAGAAGCCAGCGCTGGAAAGAGCGTTCTGCAATTGGAATGAAAGCCCGGCCTCATAACGAAACTCCTTGATGACTTTCAGATGACTGTGCAGTACATCAGGAACCGGCATACCCGCAGATGTAAGTGCCGTGATCAGATAATCGCCGCTGCGAAAAGCTACTTCTGTCATGTCAAAGGCTCTAAAGCCGATCTTTTCGAAATAGTACTGCAAACCCCAATGGCAATTGAAAAACACATTGTGAAGGCGATCGGTAATCATCAATGAAATCTCGGTTGTCTTTGTTCTTTGTTCGTTTGCCCACCTCGTATCAGACTGGGCAAGTGCCAAAGAGAGCGTCAGTGAGAGCACTACCGCAACAACTGAAATACCATGTGCATATCGACGAGACTTGATGTGTATGTCCAAGGCGTGAACAGCAACCAACAATGCAGGTGGCGCCAGGAAGAGAATAAACCGGGCCGCGACTGTCCAGTTGATGAAAACCAAGAACATCGCAATCCCGCCAAACCATATGGACAGCAAAGCTCGACCGGCGTTGTAATGCGATACGACATGCCTCACGATTTCATAGGCTACCGTGGATGCCCCAAAACTGAACAACATACCGAACAACACCCCGACCGCCGAGATAGGAATGCGATTGGCCGTAAGGCTTCGACCAAAAAACAGAAGGACAAGTCCAACTAGAGCGGAACTCCCTACTGCAAAAGCCAATTGCCCCCATCTTCGTACATAAAACGGCGCAAGCACAGTGAGAGGAAAAACGCAACCTCCAATGAAAGTCATCAAGGCAATCAGAGACGGATACAAATATGCCTGGTCCGCTCCTCCAGCGTGGAGGCCGGCCGCAGTCAGGATGCCTATCTCACCGTGCCAATACCATCCGTGCAAGCACCAGAGAGCAAACATTGTGAACGGGATAAGAAGGTACCAGAGCCGTGATCGCAAATCATGTTGACACAACATCAGGTACGCCGCCAGTAATGGAAGCAGTGATAGACACACGTAATTCGCCAAACAAGCCATGCCGGCAACAATACCCGACAGAATGAAGAAAGACTCGCTCCGTCTATCAACAGCAGAAAGAAACAGAGCTATTGCTGTCAGGTACAGAGAAAGGGACGGTCCGTCGAGCATTACATTGGTCGAACTGACAAGAGAAGCTGGGCAAACGACGAACATCAATGCCGGCCAGATAGGACTGTTCACGTAGCGACGAGCAATGAAATACAGAGCCACCCCTGCAATGGCTGGAAATATGAGAAAAGTAGCGTGTAGCGCTCTTTCGCTTTCACCAAAAAGACGAATTCCCAATGCCAGATAGTATGGAACAAGCGGAGGTTTGTTCATCATCTTCCATGCTGGTTCATACGTGCCACGCCAATTGATCTGAAAATCATATGGTTTGAGTGGATTCTCAACGATCTGACGCGCTGAACGCAGGTAGGAATAGTCATCAACATGAAATGCCTTGTCAAGAAACGGAAGCAGAGATACTACTGCAACAACAACTATGATGGCGAGATCCAATTGTGTCTTGTGACGCATGCCCACTATCTCCGTGCAGGACGTGTACGCAATGCCTGCAGCCAAGCATCAGAGTACGACAATGTCCTCATAAGAAGATGATTCTAAGCAAGGTTCATCAACTGTCAAGTGTCAGCGTCCGATAGACTTTTCAATCCCGATATGAGTAGATGATTGGCCCTATTTCATCCGCTTCATACTCGTCGTCATGCGGCACAACTTCTTGACACCCCAGCACACCTCTGCTATACTCCGCCCAGTTGTTCGGAGCCGAACCCACTATGCCACAAGTGACTGTTTAACGTAGAGGAAAGACTATTGAGCGACGTTCTCGTTGTTGGATCCATAGCCCTTGATACTGTATCCACCCCGGCGGGCAAAGTGGACGAAGTGCTCGGCGGATCTGCAACTTACTTTTCGTACGCCGCTAGCTTCTTTGGCCCGGTCCGTTTGATGGGCGTGGTGGGCGAAGATTTTCCGGATAAGAATCTCGACATCCTCAAAGAGCATAGTGTGGACGTTAGCGGCGTCCAAAAGGTTCCCGGAAAAACCTTTCGGTGGAGTGGCAGCTATGACGGCGACATGGCCGAAGCAACCACCAAGCATCTGGAGTTGAACGTCTTTGAGAGTTTTCGACCGGATATCCCAGAGAAATTCCAGGACACTGAGTTTGTCTTTCTCGCAAACGGCGATCCTGAAACACAGTTACATCTGCTGGATCAACTGCAGAATGCCCGTTTTGTCGCATGTGACAGCATGAACCACTGGATCGAATCCTCCCGCGAAGCTCTTCTTAAGGTACTGAAACGTGCTGAGGGATTTGTTCTCAACGATGGCGAGGCGCGGCTACTGACCGGAGAAGACAACCTTATCAGGGCCGGAAACGCCATTCGCACGATGGGACCAAAAGCTGTAATAATCAAGAAGGGACCTCACGGCGCGTGCCTCTTCGCATCAGAGGGCTACTTTGTTGCACCAGCCTATCCGACTGAGGATGTGGTGGACCCAACTGGTGCCGGCGATTCTTTCGGTGGAGGATTGATGGGATATCTCGCGTCGAAAGGTGCTTGGGATTGGACAACCCTCAAGCGAGGCGTTCTTATGGGAACGGCTGTGGCCTCTTTCAATGTCGAAGGTTTCAGTTTCAAGGGTTTCAGTGACGTGAAGCTCTACGATATTATTCGTCGTAGCGAGGAGCTTCTCACTTTCTCAACTGTGTAGGTAGCGGGCTGTTGATGCGTGTCTTCATCGCCATAAAGATTTCAGACACCATTCTGCGGGGTGTAAGACCGATTCTGCAGAAGCTCAGGGATGTCGGAGCCCACGTTAAGTGGGTGAAGCCGGAGAACATGCATCTGACTCTGAAGTTCCTCGGTGACATCGATCCAACGATTGTTCCCCAAGTAGCTGATTGTGCTCGCGAGGCTGTTGGCAGCGTGCAGCCGTTCGAAATAGACATTTGTGGTATTGGCACTTTCCCCCAAGGTCGACCACCACGAGTTGTATGGCTTGGCACAGACGACCCGTCCGGATCATTATCATTGATTTCGGATCGACTGGACAAACTACTGGTCAAAGTTGGCGTCCCGTCGGATAATCGGGCTTTTCGTCCGCACTTGACGTTGGGTCGCATAAGAAGTCGCAGAAAGACTGATGAGCTAGTCAATTGCATCGACTCACTGTCAGCTACAAGGTTGGGAACTCAGTGTGTTGATGAGATCATTCTTTTCGAGAGCCAACTAACCCGAACTGGACCAGTCTATACTCGAGTATCGACGCAGCAGTTGGGTTGACAAACTCATCAACGCCGGATGGAGTACCCGACAAACCGCGTTATCGAGATATTACGAGCAATTACAGAATCGCAACACTAAGGAGGGAATCCTGTGGCAAAGAAAACGGTCAGCAAGGACGACTCGGCTAAGAGACAAGAAGCTCTCAAGCGCGCCGTAGAGCAGATTGAAAAAGAATACGGAAGTGGCTCGATAATGTCGCTGGGTGAGACTGTCCGCACCCGAGTTGCTGGCATCCCGACTGGTTCATTGTCACTCGATATGGCACTGGGTATCGGAGGTGTGCCTAGAGGTCGTGTTGTAGAAGTATATGGGCCCGAATCCTCCGGGAAGACGACACTCGCTCTTCAGATAGTGGGCAACGCTCAGAAAGCGGGAGGCATTGCTGCCTTCATCGATGCCGAACATGCCCTCGATACTCTGTATGCTAGGAAGATCGGCGTTGACACCGACAGTCTCCTGGTTTCTCAACCCGATTACGGCGAACAGGCTCTTGAGATCTGTGAAATGCTCGTTCGAAGCAATGCCGTTGATGTTGTCGTGGTCGACTCTGTCGCTGCTCTCGTCCCCAAGGCTGAAATCGAAGGCGAAATGCAAGACGTTCAAGTGGGCCTGCAGGCTCGTCTGATGTCCAAAGCCCTTCGCAAGCTGACAGGAGCTATCAGCAAGTCTCGCACCTGTGTGATTTTCATCAACCAGATTCGAGAAAAAATCGGAATAATGTTCGGTAACCCCGAGACTACGCCCGGCGGCCGCGCCTTGAAGTTTTATTCGTCAGTTCGCATTGAGGTGCGTCGAATTGGCAGTCTCAAGCAAGGAGACAAGATCATCGGTAACCGTACACGTGCCACAGTGAAAAAGAACAAAGTCGCCCCGCCATTTAAGAAGGCAGAATTCGACCTGCTCTTTGACCGAGGTATTTCCTTCACGGGTGATATCATAGACAATGCCGCCGAACTCGGAATCATTAGGAAATCCGGGGCTTGGTATACGATGGGTGACGTGAAGCTTGGCCAGGGACGCGAAAATGCTCGCGATTTCATAGACCAGGACCAGAAGCTCATGAAGCAACTGGTCGATCAGATATATGCTGCAGCGGGAATCGAACCGAACACGGCGGTTCCACCTCTCGAATCTACTAAACCTGAAGGAAAGAATAGTATCTCATCCGGAAGCTCCAAAAAATAGGAGTACTGCGTGTCAACACCGATAAAGACAGATGAAATTCGCGCCGCGTTTCTGGAGTTCTTTGGAAAACGCGGTCACCGAGTTCTGCCCAGCGATTCACTGGTGCCAACGAACGATCCGTCCCTTCTCTTTACCGGAGCAGGTATGAATCAGTTCAAAGACGAATTCATGGGCAGAGGAGATCCCGAACTCCGCCGAGCAACCACTTCCCAGAAGTGCATCCGCGTGCCCGACATCGAGAATGTTGGGCGGACTGCTGACCACCACACATTTTTCGAAATGCTGGGCAACTTCTCTTTCGGTGATTACTTCAAGAAAGAAGCTATTGACTGGGCCTGGGAATTCTGTCTGGACGTTTTGAGACTTGACCAACATCAACTTCACATTTCCGTTCATGACGCTGATGATGAAGCCTATGCTCTCTGGAAAGATCGAATAGGCGTCCCCGCAGACAATATCCATCGCTATGACGACAGCGAGAACTACTGGCCTGCTGATGCGCCGACAAAAGGCCCGGATGGTCTGTGTGGACCAGACTCAGAGATCTTCTTTGATACAGGTACCGGCTGCGGCAAACCAGAATGCCATCCAAACTGTGAATGTCGCCGTTTTGTCGAATTCTGGAACCTCGTGTTTACACAGTACAATCGGGTTGGCGTCAACCAGCTTGAACCCTTGGACTCCAAGAATATTGACACCGGTATGGGCCTCGAACGTATGGCCCGCATAATGCAAGGCAAGACATCAAACTTCGATATCGACATCTTTCTCCCAATTATCAAGGAGATCAGCAGTGTTATCGGAGTGCCTTATGAGCGTGACACCGAGAGTGGTGTCCGCATGCGTCGCATTTCCGACCACGTTCGCTCTGTCATCTTTTGTCTTTCGGACGGAATCCTCTTCTCAAACGAAGGTCGTGGCTACGTAAGTCGTCGTTTGCTTCGACGTGCTGTAAGAGATGGACGCGAACTTGGCATGCACGACGCTTTCCTGCACAAGATCGTGCCCGCGGTCGCGACCGTCATGGGGAGTCAATATCCAGAGATTGGAGAACGCAGTGGCAATCTTGCCCGCTACATTCTCACCGAAGAAGAACGCTTTCACCAAACACTTGAACAAGGACTCAGTCTGCTCGAAGAACACCTCGATGAGCTTGAACGTAGAGGCCAGAAACTACTGTCTGGCGACCAGGCGTTCAAGCTCTACGACACTTATGGATTTCCTCTCGACTTGACCCAGCTCATCTTGAATGAGAGAGGGATCGAAGTAGATACGCTTGGATTTGACCAATGCATGGAACGTCAACGCGAACAAGCCCGAACGGCGCGCGGTGTTGTCTCCATTTTTGGCACCGGCCCGCTCGCAAAAATCAAGGAGTTTGCACGAATAACTGATTTCGTGGGATATGAGCGGACAGAATCAGATGCAAATATCCTCGCCATAGTCCACGGCAAGACTCTCGTCGACAAGGCCGAGGTCGGCGACGAGGTAGATGTGCTTCTTGACAAGACCTCGTTCTACGGTGAATCAGGCGGTCAGGTGGGCGACACCGGCAGACTTTTCACAAAGAATTCTGAAATTGAGGTTCACGATACGCAGTCAGTTGAAGGCTACATTCTACACACAGGACAGGTGACACAGGGCTCGGTTTCTGTTGGCACGCCGATCAAGTGCTCAGTCGATGTTGAACGCCGTAACGCAATTCGCCGCAACCACACTGTAACTCACATCCTTCATCATGTTCTGCGGAAAGTCCTCGGCGATCATGTCGAACAATCCGGATCTATGGTTGCTCCTGACCGAATGCGCTTTGATTACAGTCAACCAACCGCTCCGACGAACGGACAACTTGAAGAAATAGAGAACCAAGTCAACGATCTTATCCTTCGTAATGACACTCTGTCATCTAAAACCACCTCCCTCAAGGACGCAAAGAAGGTTGGGGCAATGGCTCTCTTCACCGAAAAATACGGTGAGAGAGTTCGAATGGTCAGTGTCGGCGACTACAGCCACGAGCTGTGCGGTGGGACACACCTGGACAGCACTGGCAAGATCGGGCTATTCAAGATCATCTCCGACAGCTCTATTGCAGCGGGTTTTCGCCGAATTGAAGGCGTCACCGGCAAGTACGCCCTCAAAGAGATGAGGCACCGTGATGACCTACTGGCTCAGCTCTGCAGCGTGCTGCAGACAGATCCCGAAAGACTCGTCGAGCGCACTGAGTCTATCTTGGATGAAAACCGGGAACTGAAGAAGCATTTGAAACAACAGAAGAAAAAAGAGACAACCGGAGCGGTCGAAGGCCTTCTATCAGAGGCAGAAGATATTGCTGGCGTAAAGGTGCTCACCAAGCAAATGCCTGACGGAGCCTCGGCGGAAGAGTTGCGGATGACAATTGATGCCCTACGTAATTCTGAACCATTGTCCGTAGCGGTTCTTGCCAGCAATAAGAATGGCAAGTGTCTTCTCGTGTGCGGAGCTACAAAGGAAGCCGTTGCCAAAGGCATTTCCGCTGGCGATATAGTCAAGGGAATTTCACCGTCAGTAGGCGGAGGCGGCGGCGGGCGACCTGATCTTGCACAGGCCGGGGGCAAGAATCCAGACGGCATTGCCGACGCATTCGCGAAGGCACGGGAAATCATCCGCACGATTCTCGAAGCGTAGCAAAATAGCTACATTGTCTTGATTACTCGAGCATCTGCTGCTCATCCAGCCTTCAATGAAGCCGAGACTGCAGAGAAATGAGCAGGTTTGGCTTTTGAGCGCATCCAAACTGCAGCATGCTGGACATCGCTATGTCAATTCAACTGCCACAGGCTGTAGTTGAGGACTCCGGCGAAAATCACCCACAACACGTAGGGAACCATTAGCATTCCTGCCCACTTCCTGACACGCCAAAACTCGACTGTCGTGGCGACGATAACGATCCATAGCACAAGTAGGTGAACGAAAGCAGCCCCTGGATGCCTGAGGCCGAAGAAGAGTCCTGACCACGCCACGTTGAGAATGAGTTGGATGAAAAACATTCCCAAGGGAACGGCTCCGTGTCGAAACCCAGCCTGCAACCACACAAGCCATGCGGCAAGCGCCATCGAAATGTAGAGAAACAACCAGACCGGAGCAAAAACCCAATCCGGCGGTGTGAACGAAGGTTTCTCCAGCGTGGGATACCAGTCGTCCACAGACAAGCTTGTCACCATCCCTCCTATAACTGACCCTGTGAGACAGGTCGCAACGAAGAGGACAAGCACAACCCATTCACGGTTGCTCGGCATGACTTGGCTCCTGCATTTCAGTTGGAATACATGAGAGCAAGAATCCTCCCTCACTACGCACAAAAGCACCAGCAACGAACTGCCGCATAGTCTTATCGATCTTAATGGAGGCACCCTCAGACGCGGTAATTTCGCAGAGCTTCCATGCAACGACTCGCCATATCCATATCTATTACAGAATTTACCACGTTATGAATACCGCCAGCAAGTCGTTTCCCTGCAAGTTCTGGTACATGGAAGGCAGATTGTCACCCCTGAAGAAGATATGATGTTTGGGCCTGATCTGGTGGAAGCCATTGACTACTACTATCTGCGTCCTCTATAACAAAGGCCCGCGGCATCAATCCGCGAGCCTTGTCAATTGGAACAGATAACTGTAGAGACTGTCAGGTGGACTATTTACCTCCTAACCGCCTGGACCATCCGCCAAAAAAGCGTCCAGATCGGGAAGCGGCACCTACTGGCTCCGTCACCGTGGGGATCTCGGTCGGTGTTTCATCCCCACACAACTCAGCGACCCCCATACCATTGTTGATCGCATTTGCCATCTCAAGAGCTTCCTGCTGCTCTGCCTCGTCTCCTGAGAATGTCTTGCTTTCAATCTGAGTCAACGCCTCTCCCACGGTAATCGTGGTTGAGTCATAGGTGAACGTGTTGCATGAGAACAGGCGCGCATCGAACTGATCCGGATAGAGCTCTCCAGCTGCTAGATTTAGAAGCAACGCAGCCAACTCTTGTTCGGCTCGTTCCCCCACGGAGCGCATTCCCCTCGACGTCAGGACCACCTCAAGTTCACCCTGAGTGCTGAACACAGTTGAATCACTGACAGCCTCGTTGACTATATTGTCGAGCTGACTATCTGGGAAGAACTTCAATAGTCCACGCCTACCGAGTACACGATTCTTCCAGAATCCCATTGACCGAGGTTTGGCACATGGGCAATCGGAGGGCGTCGCTGTATCTGTCGGTGTACTCGTAACTGTAGGTGTATCAGTTACCGTGGCCGTCGGCGTGGGTGTATTGGTATTCGTCGGCGTATCGGTTGGCTCCGGAGTTGATGTATCCGTGGGTGTCGCCGTATTGGTGTTCGTATACGTATACGTAGCAGTATCAATAGGCGTATTCGTGGACGTGTCCGTCGGCGTATATGTGTAAGTCGCAGTGTCTGTCGGTGTATCCGTGATTGTCGGAGTATTAGTTGGCACTGGTGTAGCGGTGTCAGTTGGCGTCGGAGTCTCCGTTGGTAGCGGCGTCGCCGTGTCGGTGATGGTAGGTGTATCCGTTGCCGTTGGCGTATCTGTTGGCACTGGTGTTGCTGTGTCGGTTGCCGTTGGCGTATCTGTTGGCACTGCTGTTGCTGTGTCAGTTGCCGTTGGCGTATCGGTTGGCAATGGTGTTGCTGTGTCGGTTGCCGTATCCGTTGGCGTATACGTGTGGGTTGCCGTATCAGTCGGTGTATCCGTCGGCGTGTAGGTGTATGTCGCAGTATCAGTCGGTAGCGGAGTCGCCGTATCAGTGATCGTCGGTGTATCCGTTGGTAACGGCGTCGCCGTATCAGTGATCGTCGGTGTATCCGTTGGTAACGACGTCGCAGTGTCGGTCGCTGTCGCAGTATCAGTCGGCGTATACGTAGCCGTGTCCGTTGGCGTCTCAGTGGCTGGTTCGGTGGGTGTTTCAGTGGGTTGTAACGCCCCGAAACCGTAAGGAGCAGAGCCACTTTCATTTAACAGTATACTATCGCCGTACGCTGCCTGGAAATAGACATAAGTGATATCATCCACAACAGGTGTTCCGCGAAACTTGAATGTTGTAGTTATGGCGGTACCGGACTCAGTCGTAGTCACGCCAAGACGCACATACGAATATGACATAACGCCATTTGTTTTATCTACCAGCTCGAATGCAAATAGCATCGAACCTGTCAAGATGCCGCCTTCGTCTATATCTACAACCTCGAAAATCGTTGGGTCACACGTCAAGTAGAGTTCAAAACCACTCATTTCTTCCGCGCTGGGATTATTGATACAGAAATCAATGGTGAAATACTCGTTTGCCGTCAGGTCCGTCCTACTTGCTGGATCGAGGGTGAGCGTGAGAGCTGCCGCAGGCTGGACCGCTAGAATCGTCAAGAATAGTACTGTTGCCAACACCACTGCAATACGCACACTGGAAGCAATGCTACTGAACGACATCTCCATCCCTTCCCTTTCAATCTCGCTCAATCTTTTGTGCAACATCAACGTCTCTCCCCCTTGCCAGAGTATCCCTACCTATCGCAAAATCAAACTCATGTCATCCAATATCCTAACTGTCTCCTGCCTGCCAGTCAAGAAACACAAATTGACACACGGCTCTCCATGCTTCCTACCAAGCCGACAATGTTCCCGCTGGCTTGAGGAGTATCGCAACGATTCTTGGCATGTAGCAATTGTGCCATCCAAGTCTATTGGAGTGTGTACACATTTTCATTATCAAGTTCGACAAGTTCTTGTCACGCAAACCGTGTGCCAACTTTACAGTGACTAGGCAAATGGCGAGTGAGGATCTTCTTAGTCTAAGCTGTGCAACATGATGCGCCTGTCGCACCTCCAACGTCCGTCTTAACGCACAATTCTGAAACTGGAGAATTGATGTTCCCCAAAACACCGAAAGCTATACTTTTATCGCAAAATCATCGCAAGAGTAGGCAGAAAAAGAGCATGCCGCGTGTTGCCCATAGTCAACATCTTGTTCGTTTTCGAAACACCATCACGCGCCGATCCTACGGACGGACCGTCTTTACATTGTGATTCTCTAGGGCTCAACGACGCGCCTTCCATAACACGGTACTCAGTCAATGAGTCGATGGAAAGATCTCTAGATGACAAAACATGCCCACGGCATTCGTGCGGGATGTTGGCGGTTGCTTGGGCGAGTAACATCAATATGTCTCGCACCTGGTTTGGGAAGGATAAGGTCTGTAGGTTTCGAGTCTACCCCGTCGGGTTCATCGTGGAGTCGCCATCACTTCTCCCAGGGGATGGTTTTGTCAGGGGCGATATAAAAGACTTACTCTGGACGTTCTGCCATTGGATATGCAGTGTGTTGCTACTGCGTCCTACCTACTCCTTGCAAAGCAATCCGTATGAATTGAATGTTGATGGGCCGCAAGTATCCCGAAATTTGATGTATCGGCTGTGGCTGCATTATCTTCTTGACGTTCAGGATGCTTTGGGCTTAGGATGTTATAGTGTTAGAGTCCTTGGTGTTGTTCACTCCAATCGGCGGTTTTCACTGGTTGTCTGACGTGCTGGTCGCGGTCAATTAGAATTGGAAAAAGAAATGTTGCGCAAACTCAGGGGGCGTTTTGTCTTGCTTGCTGTCGGCCTGACCTGGCTGGTGGGGGGGGTGGTGGCCATCCTCGGATACCGACAGCTTACGATTGGCATTCGACGAGAGGCAATGGTCCGTGTGGAGAACGCTGTACGATCGGGTTGGGAGATTGTGGGGGCAGAATTTGACAGGTTAGATCCTTTGCGTCTGGACCCCATTTCTTGTGCGTATCTCGGCGTAAGACGATTCGAGATGACCGTGAGCGAGGCAGAAGAGCACCGCGCTCTGAATACTCTTTTTGACCGCGCCGAAAGGAGTGGCAGAAGCAAGGGTTTTGTGCTCCTGAACGAGAGTGTTTACGGTGGCATAGAGGTGAGGGATTCAGAGGAGGAAGCATTTCTCGAAGCGATACAGAAAATTAGGGGTCCTGAGGGGTTGTGCATGGTATCTATAGTTGCCAAGGAGAGTAGCCCCACTTTTGTTGTTGCTGTTCGTCCTCTTCGCCTGCTCTTCTGGCTACCTGATCGCATTCGTGACATTGCTTTGGGCGGAAGCTCCGAATCAAAGGCCACAGCTACCGTTACGATTTTTGAGGGCCCCGTACGGATCGCAACAAACGTGCGACTGGAAAAGGAAGGAAGGCGAGCCATCGCCACAACTGTTTCTGACGAAGTGGCTGATCGAGTTTTGGTAAGAGGTAAGCCCTGGAAAGACCGCGCGTGGGTGGTTGATCGCTGGGTCATATCATACTATGAGCCTATTTTTTCCCCTGACAAAAATGTGATTGGAATGCTCTATGCGGGTCTGGACGAGTCACCTTACGTGGTGGAAGGCGAAAGAAGCATTGTTGTCTTCCTGGCATCGATTTTGGCTTTGGGTGTTGTTGTTTCTGGATTAGCCTGGTATGTGGGAGGCAGCCTGACTCGTCCACTCAGCCAGTTGACGTCTGCAGTAGACGCGTTGGGCAGGGGAGAGCATGGCACCATTGAAGTGCCGCGGCGAGCGACAGAAGAAATCAGGGTTTTGAGTGAGACCTTCAATAGCATGTCTCATTCTGTAACAACAAAAGCTGAAGCCCTGGAGGCTAGCAGGAAACAGGCTCAAGAGGCCCTGGATGACTACATGGAAGTGCTTGCTTTCGTGGCGCACGAGCTGAAGAGCCCCATTTCTGGAGCACTTTCGCAGATGATGCTAATCGAAGCTGGCTATGCGGGAGAGGTTCCGGATAAGCTCAGACGTCCTATGGCTGCAATTCGCCGTTATCTTGACTACGGCAAGGAAATGGCACTGGGCTTCAACAACCTGAGCCGAGCCGAGACTGAAGGGTTTTCTCCGAAAAAACAGCATGTATCCGATTTTGAGAAAGAGATTGTTCAACCGGCCATTCAAGACTTCTCTGAAGCTGCATCGCAAAATCATATGTCCATAAGTTGCCATGCTGACCTAGTGTCGGCGGAGGTGGATCCTGGCCTCATGCGGACGGTGATGGACAATCTCATTGGCAATGCCGTCAAGTACGGGAAAGAAGGAACTACTATAAGAGTAGCGGTCAAGAGTAGTAATGAAAGCATTTCCGTGTCAGTGCGAAATGAGGGGGTTGGAGTTCCTAAAGAACGGTTTTCAGATCTCTTTGTAAAATTCTCTCGGATTCACGATGAATCTCTGAAGTCGAAAAAGGGAACCGGCGTTGGTCTCTATTTGGTCAAGAGAATCATTGGTATTCATGGTGGTAGAGTGGACGTGAACGGTGAATACGGTAGTTGGATTGAATTCTCCTTCGATATACCTGTCTGACCAGCATATGCAGGCAGCTATCAATGAGAAGAAGAATGCAGTATTGGCCAGAAGCTCAGATTGTCATATAGCTTTTCGGCTTAAGACAGCGTTTTGGTGTTACGCTTGGTCATGACCCCGAGTACTCCTGGTTGTCGTTTGTCGCCGAGGGTCCAAGAATGGGATACGATAAAGACGGCATTGAGACTACTGACCCCAGTATGCTTTTCATGCGGTATCTTCCGGTGATGCTGGTTGGGTGTGTGGGCGTTCTGTTTTCTATTGTTGGGTTCTTGCATGTCAGACATGTACAGGAAGGACGTCGGGTCAGCGAGTTCGAGCGTGCAACACAAGACTGTTTTGTGACCTTGAAGAAAGGAATTGAAGCTCACTTGGAGATTCTACGTTCAGTTGGTGACTTATATGCAGCATCGGAGCATGTGGAGCGTCATGAGTTCGGGCGGTTTGTGCAAAACGCTCTGCGCAGGCATGGGGGTAGGAAGACTGCCGATGAACTCAAGCCGCTGCTGGCCTTAGTCTGGGCTCCGCGAGTCAGGCACGCGGAACGTCAGGCGTATGTGAAAAGGGCAAAGGCAGAAGGCCTGGTTCAGTTTCAGTTCGTAGAAATGGACCCCGGCGGTAAACGAACACGAGCGGGAGACCGAGATGAGTACTTTCCAGCTTTCTACGTGGAACCGTTGGAGCGGAATGAAGAGAAGCTCGGATTTGACATTCTGTCCCATTCTGCAGGCATTGAGACCGTGCGTATTTCAGGTGACTCTGGCGAAATGAGCGCTACTGGCAGAATCGATTTCGCACTCGGTGACAGTGGAGAAGGCGGCTTTTGTGTCAATCTGCCGATCTATCGCAAAAACGTGCCACTGGGAACGGTGGAACAGCGACGGCAGAGCCTTGATGGATTTCTTGTGGGGATATTCCGTACCGAGGATCTGATGGAAGAGGTGCTCAGCGGGCTGTCTCCGTCTGGCGTGGACATTCTGATCGAGGATGCGAATGCTTCTGAGGATAAGAAGTTTCTCCACTTATACCGTTCCCGAATGGGACAGGGAGAGGATGTTTCGCCGCAGGAAATGAGGGCAGACGGGATCCAATGGAGCGGAATAGTGAATGTGGCAAATCGTGAGTGGTTGCTGACATTCCGCGCAAGTAAGGGGTGTTTTAGTGGGGTGAACAAACGGTGGTCTTGGTGCGTTCTAGTGGTGGGGGTGATGTTTACCGGCCTGTTTGGAGTTTATCTCGCGGGTGTCTTGGGGAAGTCAGCTAGAACTGAGAGAATCGTCGCTCAGCGGACATCCGAATTATCACTGTCGAATCAAGCCCTTGCAGAAGCGGAAAAGTCTGCCGCAGAAGAGCGCAAGAACTTCTTGTCCATACTGGACGCACTGCCAGAGTATGTATACCTACAGGCGCCAGATCACGGTATTCGCTTCGCAAATAGGAGATTTCGTGAACTGTTTGGTGATCCGGGCGATCGTCCGTGTTATGAGGTCGTTAATCGACGCAAAGAGCCATGTCCAAACTGTCCAACGTTCAAGGTGTTTGATACAAAAGAGTCTCAATCATGGGAGTCAAAGCCTTTCGATGGGCATATTTTCCTCTGTCACGACATGCCCTACGTCGACACCGATGGAACGCTTCTTGTGTTGGAGATAGGTCTCGACATTGCAGAACGAAAACGTGCTGAACAAGAACTTCTCAAATTCAAAACAACCGCTGACCAGGCGAACTACGGAGTTGTAATAGCTGAGCTTGACGGGAAGCTTATCTATGTCAACGACGAGTTTGCTGGAATGCTTGACTCTCAGCCAAGCGAATTGATCGGCAAGCACCTTCTCGCATTTCACAAGTATGGGCAAACTCCTCGTGTCAGCAAACTGGACGAAGAATTGGTTCAAGAGATTGAGATTGTTGGCGAAGAGACTTGGTTTCCCAGTAAGGACGGGACATTCTTTCCGACATCGATGAACGCATTCATCATAAGAAGCGATACCGGAGAACCACTGTTTCTTTCCGCGACGGTAGTCGACATAACTGACCGGAAGCGGGCGGATGATGAACTCCGACGGTTTAAGACGATTTCCGATCAAGGCACACATGGTGCCGCCATTGTAGACCTCGACGACTGCTTTACCTATGTGAATGAGTCATTCGCTCAAATGCACGGTCGAACCCAGGATGAAATGATTGGTCAGAAGTTTTCTATCTGTCGCAATGAAGAACAGTCTCCCGAGGCGATGAAGATGCATGAGGCGGTCTTGCGAGATGGTGGGGTCACTAGCCGGGAAGTATGGCACGCTCGAAAGGATGGGGGAATGTTCCCGGCTCTGATGAACATCAATGTAGTGAAGGATGAGTCTGGCAAGACTATCTTCTATGCAGTCACGATGCTCGACATTTCCGAGCGTAAGCAGGCTGAGGAGGAACTGCAAAAGGCCGTTGAGGACGCTGAATTTGCCAGTCGTGCCAAGAGCCAGTTTCTTGCCAATATGAGCCACGAGATTCGAACCCCCATGAACGGGATTATTGGTATGACAGATTTGGCCTTGACGACCGACCTAACCCCGGAGCAGCGCGAGTACCTGAGTACGGTCAGGGCCTCCGCTGATTCGCTTCTTGTCCTTATCAGTGATCTCTTGGACATATCCAGGATTGAGGCCAGAAAGCTTGAGATCTTGAGCACGGAGTTTGAACTGAGAGACGTCGTAGGCAAAGCTGCAAAGACACTCGCGCTGCTGGCAGAAGAGAAACGCATTGGCCTTGTCTGCAGAGTGGCACCGGATACGCCAGATACGCTGATAGGGGATCCGGGTCGGCTTGGACAGATTCTTCTCAACCTCATAGGTAACGCAGTAAAGTTTACAGAACGAGGGGAGATAGTCGTTCGTGTTCGGATTGAATCGCTGCACAAGGATGAAATCTCTCTTCACTTCTCTGTGTCTGACACGGGCATCGGTATCCCTGAAGACAAGATGAAATCGATTTTTGAAGCGTTTGCTCAGGCACACGATTCGACATCTCTTGTGTCGGGTGGTACGGGACTTGGGTTGGCGATTTCGTCTCAACTCGTAGATATGATGAAGGGGAGAATCTGGGTAGAAAGCGAATTTGGCAAGGGCAGCGTTTTTCATTTTACTGCCCGATTTGGACAGAAGGAGAGCCTTCAGCCGGATCTCGAATGCAGGCCCAGTGTCCGGCATACAGATCTTCGCGTTCTGATTGCCGACGATAGCTCGGCAAGTCGTGATGCCATCGAGGAGCAGCTTGTGCACTGGGGAATGCGATCGGAAACGACCGATTGTGATGACCGCTTGCTGGAGATCATGCAACAAGGTGTTGATTCTGGAAATCCATTTGCGATCGTAATGATTGATGCATACTCATCTGAGGAAACATGTTTTGACCTTGTGCGGAAGATAGGGAAGGACTCTGCTCTTTCGCAGACCAAGGCGCTTGTGCTCATTTCAGCTCGGCAGGCGCGAGATATTGCATCGTTTAGAGAGGCAGGGGCTTCGGCATGTCTGACAAAACCGGTCATGCGATTGGGCTTAATGCGCGCCATCAAGGAGACTCTCGAAGACGATGTTCATGAAGTGCAGGAAAAGCCAGATGTTCCGGCGGCGGAGAATTGCGTTTCGGTTGGCGGTGGAAGCAAACGGGCGTTGCGAATTCTTCTTGCAGAGGACAATGCGGTGAACAGAGTTCTTGCGGTCGGATTGCTGGAGAAGAGTGGCCACTGTGTTTGTTCCGTCGGAAACGGACGGGAAGCAATTGCAGCTTTTGACCGGGAACAGTTTGACGTCGTGATTATGGATATCAGAATGCCGGTGATGAGCGGTCTTGAAGCTGCGGCGGCCATTCGAGATAGAGAAAAGAATAGTGACTTGCACACGCCCATTCTTGCAATGACAGCGTATGCTTCAGAAGAGAGCCGGCAGAAATGCTATGAATCGGGGATGGACGGGTGCCTTGTCAAACCGATAACGGCTTCGCAGCTTTATGCTGCAATCGATAAGGTGCTGATGACCACAGCACAAGAGCGTGTTTCTCAGGAAGCTTCTCTGGAAGAATCGTCCAAAGAAACCTCGATTGACACTGATGCCCTGATGAGGCGAGTTCGGAACGATGCAAAGCTTCTTGGCAATATGATAACGCGTTTTCGCGATACCTACCCGGATATGCTGTCTGATATCCGTCGAGCGATCGCGGACCAAGATGTCCAGAGGGTCAAGGATACTGCACACAAGCTCAAAGGTGCTGTGGGAAACTTCTCTGCTTGGACACCGTATGAAGCAGTGCTGAGACTCGAGGAGATGGGGAAGGCGGGAGATCTTGTGAAGGCCGAGGCTGCATGTGACACTGTACAGCATGAAATTGATATGCTGTTCCCGGCTCTTAAGAAGTTACTGAAGAGGGTCTCGGGAACCGAGGAAGTATAGCGTCTAGTTCATAGACCTTGCGCGTAGTTGACGGCATTGAGAAAAAGTGTTGCCCCGTCACCGTCTGGCTTCAGTCCCTCACGGGTCCAACGGGGATGCTGGATGGGTAGGACGTGGCGTTCAGGGTGTGGCATCATACCGAGAACGCGGCCCGTTGGATCACAGATCGCTGCAATGTCCGCCGTCGAGCCGTTGGGGTTATGAGGATAGCCGGCT
>Ga0180433_10002370_pt1 | contig 29204 bp, 29 predicted proteins | sample SS_ome_8_FD_132980 | JGI IMG/M metagenome (GOLD analysis project Ga0180433, IMG submission 132980) | Hypersaline lake sediment archaeal communities from the Salton Sea, California, USA - SS_1_D_1 metaG | ecosystem: Environmental > Aquatic > Non-marine Saline and Alkaline > Hypersaline >... | reverse complement strand
GCAAATTAAGAAATTTAAAAATGAAAAACAACAACTTCTAAAAGAGTTAGAAGAAAAAAACGACAAATTCCTACGTACAAGAGCAGATATAGATAACTTTCAAAAAAGAATGAATAGGGAATTATCATTAAAAATTGAAGAATTGAGAATAAAATATTTAACTGAAATTATTGACCTATATGAGATTTTAAAAAAGGCACAAGAGGATGAAAATCCAAAAGAAGGTATTAAATTAATTCTTAATAACATTGATAATTTATTTGAAAAAGAAGGAATAAAATACATAGACTGTATGGGAAGATCATTTAATCATGAATTGCACCACGCAGTAACAATATGTGAAAAAGATGATTGTGAGAGTGATACAATTGTTGAGGAGGTCAAAAAAGGTTATATGATAGGAGACAAGCTCCTTCGACCTTCTCAGGTTATTGTTGCTAAAAGAAAAGAAGAATAGAGGTGAAGAATTTGGGAAAAATAATTGGAATAGACTTGGGAACCACAAATTCTGAAGCAGCATTTGTAGAAGCAGGAAAATCAACCATTGTAAAAAGTGCTGAAGGACAACCATATTTTCCATCAGTTGTTGCATTTACAAAAGATGGAGAGATGTTGGTTGGGGAATCTGCAAAACGCCAGGCAGTTACAAATCCTGAAGGTACTGTATTGCGTATAAAAAGAAAAATGGGTACTGCCGAAAAGATAAAGTTGCACGGAAAAGATTACACTCCTGAGCAGATATCTGCATTTATTTTACAAAAAATAAAAAAAGATGCGGAAGAATTTATTGGTGAAAAAATAAACGATGCGGTAATTACAGTTCCAGCATATTTTAATGATGATCAACGTCAGGCAACTAAAGATGCCGGAAAAATTGCTGGTTTAAATGTTAAACGAATAATTAACGAGCCAACTGCTGCATCACTTGCTTATGGTCTTGAAAAGAAAGGTGACCACAAAATCGCTGTGTATGACTTTGGTGGAGGAACATTTGATATAACCTTAATGGAAGTTGGAGAAGGGGTATTTGAAGTATTGTCCACCAATGGTGATACAAAGCTTGGTGGTTCGGATATGGACCAAGCGCTTGTTGATTATATTTCTGATGAATTCAAGAAAAAACATGGAGTTGATTTAAGAGAAGATTCAAAAACCCTTCAAAGGATATTAGAGGCAGCTGAAAAGGCAAAAATGGAACTTTCATCTACCTTACAAACAGAGATTAACCTGCCATATGTAACTGTTGTTGACAATGAGCCAAAACATCTAGAAATGAAACTAACACGTGCAAAATTTGATGAGATAATTTCACCAATTGTTGATAAAACAGAGCAACCTTGTAAACAAGCACTCAAAGATGCTAAACTCAAACCAGCGGACATTGACCATATTGTTTTAGTTGGAGGAACAACTCGTATCCCATTGGTTACCAAAACAGTTGAAAAGATATTTGGTAAAAAACCAAAACGAGACGTTGATCCAATGGAATGTGTTGCAATGGGTGCAGCAATACAAGCAGGTGTCTTATCAGGTGATATTGACAAAGATATTGTTTTACTTGATGTTACACCTTTGACTCTTAGCATAGAAACCCTTGGAGGAATTGCAACACCATTAATTGAAAGAAACACAACTATTCCCACTAAAAAAAGTCAAATATTTTCAACAGCAGCAGATAATCAACCAAGTGTAGAAATAAATGTTTTACAAGGGGAACGTTCCATGGCTGCTGATAATAAAAGCTTAGGTAGGTTTCATCTTGATGGAATACTTCCAGCACCTCGCGGAATTCCACAAATCGAAGTTGCTTTTGATATAGATGTAGACGGAATACTTAATGTATCGGCAAAAGACTTGGGAACAAAAAAAGAGCAATCAATTCGAATTACAGGATCTACTAAATTATCGGATTCTGAAATTGACAAAATGAAAAACGAAGCAAAGGAACACGAAGAAGAAGATAAAAAAAGAAAAGAGAAAATTGAAATTCGAAATACGGCAGACACTCTTATTCATACAACCGAAAAAACAATGGACGAGCTTAAAGACAAATTTTCAGATGAAGATAAAAAGAACATCGAAAAAGAAATCAAAGAATTGCGAGAAGCATTAACAGGAGACGACACCGACAAAATAAAACAAAAAACAGAAGATTTATCAAAAGTAATTCAAACAGCTTCTGCAAAAATATATCAACAAGCAGCACAAGAAGCTCAGAAACAACAACAATCAACAGATGCAGGTAAGGAAGATACATGGCAAGGAAAACCAACAGATGACAATACTATTGATGCTGATTATGAAGTAAAGGATGACAAGAAAAAAGACAAGGATAAAAAGTAATAATTAGGACTAATAGGATGAGGTTATTGTCTAACTTAAACAATTAAGGACATTTCAGATGAAAAATAAGCCAAGACATGAAGTACTAAATGATATACTAAAGGATTCAAAAAAGCATCCAAATGGTTGGAAAGCAGCTTTTGGAAGAGATAATAGACTTTCTTCTGTAGACTACTATATTCTCAATCCAAAAGTTGGCATTTATTTATTAAAAGAATATCATAAAAATCCCTACGAAGTCAGGGGCGTGGGTGGAAAAATTGCTAGAAACATCAATGATGATATTGAAGAAAGTATAATAAAAAAGTCAGGAGATTTTGGAATAATTCAAGGAAATATTAAAAAGATAATTAAAAACATCGACAAGGGAATTCCCCCAAAAAAAATTTTAGAGGAAGGAATTAAAGGCAAAGATCTAGGAATAACAATGCCATTAAGGGGAAAAGCATCAAATTCGGAAAATACATTTAAAAACTTAACACAAACATATAAATCTGAGCGAAAAAAGATAAATGAAAAATTTGAAAAGATAGCAACCGAAGATGGATTATATAGTTCATACAGCTGAATAATATTAACATTATTTGTATTTCATCAGATAGAAATATATTTTTTAAGTCTTTTTTACTTAATTTCAACCATATTAATAAAACCATGAAAAATTAGCTAAATATCGCTCAAATTTTAGAATTATGTTAAAAAATCATATTAACAGTTAATTTTATATAACAAAACTAGATATTAGTATGGAGGAAAGAAGGTATTTTGATCAAGTTAAATAATTTCTCCTAAACTAAGGTCTAATTCCATCTTTCCTCCTAAAAAAATTTTACCCCCACTTATTTAAAAAAGATACTAAAATTATAATGAATTAATAATTATCAGGAGACCATTTAAGGGCAATTCAAGATATTATATAAAATATCTGTAATATTATACAATATAAAATATATTCCAGCAAAATTAAGACATATCCCCGTTAATATCAAAGATGGGAAATAATAAATGAACATAAATGCTAAACCTAAAAAAATATCATGAACACATGCATATTTTTCCATTAAATTATATAAACAATTACAAATTAGTCGCTTATCTGATTTATATAATTTTGAAATCATATCGGAAATTTCTTCATAATCCTCTAAAACCGCGGTGTTATCCTTTGATAAGCCCAATTGTGATTTAATACACTTCTCTAAACGATTGAGTTGATTATTAATATTAATTAATTCAGCATCACTAACCTCAGTACAACCGCAATCCTCCTCACTCTCATAATTAGATATACTTGGTTTAATACTAGTAGAAATGGCAGAAGAAACACCAACTGTAAATAGCAGAATACACATAAAAATTCCAATTATTTTAATCTTCATTTTATCCTTCCTCCTTTCAAATTCTAATGTTACTTTAGTATATAAATGCTATGCTATAGCAGGGAAATGTAAATATATCAGATTTGCATTATAAATAGTGGGGAAGAATGAAAAAGAAATTGATATTTGGTATTGTGCTGGTTTTTACAGTACTTCTTTTAATGCCGTCTATTCCAGCACTGCAAAAGAAAACAATTGAAGAAAGAATATATTCTGATTTTACTGAACAACTAAACCTCAAAAAAATAAATGTTGATATCCCTTTGGTTTGGGAACCCGGACTCATTATTACTGTTCTTTTAAGAGTCATTGAGTTATTTATCGATTATATTATCAACGATGGTTGGTTCCCTGGAATAACATTCATTTTTACATATCTTTTTCTCATACTGGTAATCTTAGCTATAGGTTTTAATAATCCTGAATAATTAAATATTAAAGATAAATTGCATGGTTTTTCAGGTTTAGATGTTTTCCTAAGGATTATTTTTCTACTGGACCCTTTTATGGGCGATTACTCAAAATGCTATAAAATGTAATAACAGATGTTTTTTAATTAAAAATTAAAATATTAAAAAAAAGAAAAAGAGGGGGTTTTTAAGATAAACCCAATAACAAAACCAAAAGGAGTATGCCTTTTACTTCTATAGGTTCTATGTCGTCAACAGTGACGGTTATTGTGGGTCTTCCAATACCAACCATTAATACATTTGCCTTAGCAGAATCCCCTGCTGGAACATCTAATGTTGTAGATGCGTTTGCACCTAAAAGTATTAATCCACCTTTTGCGACAATACTAACAGGAACTCCTACTGCATCTACCTCACCAACATTATCAACCGTTACAGTAAGTCCTAATCCACCTGAAACACTAACTTCAAGTTCTGGTGCAAATGAATATGTATATTCAAACAATGTCCAGGTGATTGGTGCTTCCTCATAAGGATCCTCTGTAATTATTTCAAAGCTTGCTGGATCATTGTCTGTTGTTGATATACCAACTTGGAATCGCTCAAGTCCATATGCGTCAGTAATAGATTTTGCATAAAATGAGATTTTAATATCTGATCCATCATCTTCAACTAAAAAGTTATCAACCATGAAAACAAATGCATCATTTGTAACACATCTAATTGCAACATAAAAGTCTTGAGATCCACCTGTTATCTTAGGCGTAATCATCCAGTCATCATTTGGTGGAGTTGTTGCGGCAAAACAGTATGCACCTTTGAAACCTTCATATGCATCCCAATCTGTACCACCTGCTGGAGGATCTGTTGCTGAAGCATTGAAGATAATGAAAGATCCGGTATAAAATTCGTTAGTAAAGTTTAACGAAACGCTACCATAAGTACCTGAACCATCAACGTCTACTTGGGTCCATGGTGGAAAATCGAGGGCAAAATCCGTATAACTTTCAAAATCATCCTCAAAAAGCGTTGCAAGAGTTTGGGGTCGATTTTTCTCTTTATTCAGTGTAGCTGAGCTCTCTATCGCAGCACCCGAAGATACTAGCGCAAACGATAGGGCTAGAATAATGGCTGCCTCTACAAAATATTTTATTTTTTTCATATTTTTCCTCCCAATAGGGTTTTTATTTGTTTTTCCTTTAACATATATATTAATACTTATATTAAAAATTTTAGGTAAAACTATTAGATATTAAGCTAAAAATTGAAAAAATGAAATAATTTGATTAATTTTTTACAAATATGTATTTTAAAATTGGAAATATTTTTGGAAATAAAAATTGTATCTTATTCATTAGAGGATAAATATTTTGTTGATGATAAAATGATGTAGATAAAGTTACATTAATAATATCATAATCACTAGAGTTGTCTAAGTTAATGACTTTTATTTCACCGATAAATTCATGATTTTTTTGATCTGGGGCAGTTATCTTAACTTTTATAGTTAATGGTCCTTGCTCGGGTGTTAGATCAACTCCATGGGTTGGAGTAAATGTCCATTCACCCCAGTCGGGGTATGAACTTATTTCCCATGATAACAAAGAATATGGCTCACCAATATTTTCTAGATAAAATTTTCCATATGTTATTTTACCTGGAGATACATCGTATAAGCTAAGATTACCATATGCATCTAAATTTGGTGTTATATTTTTTCCAAATATATAAGAACAACCAGCGTCGTTTCCATTGCTATTATCATCACCGAATGCACCAACAATTGCATGATCATCATGATGAGCAAGTTGATAGCCAAAATGATCACTAACGTCACCATCCCGGGAGATTATTTTTTGAATTTCTATCCAGGAGTTATTGTAGTATTGGAATATGTATGCTGCCCCTTGATTACTATTATCACCAGGTGCACCAATAATCAGAGTGGAATCGTTAATAGATATTGAACGTCCAAATAGCTGATTCTGGGATGCATCTGAAGCAGTTATTTTTGCAGTTTCAATCCAGTCAGATTCTATTTGTGAAAATAGGTATGCAGCACCTGTAAAGCTGTTAGCATAATACGCTCCAACAAAAATATTATTTTCATTTATGGTGACAGAGATACCAAAGCGATCGCTTGCTATGCCATCAGAGGCAATTAATTTGGATTGTTGAGACCATCCTTTGTAAGTTTTTTGAAAGATATAGGCGCTTCCCGAATCGTCTCCATTTTCGTTATCATCTCGGTATGCACCGATTACTAAATAATCATCTCTAATAGCAGCTGAAACACCAAAATAATCTCCGGGTGCTCTATCAGATGCAACTAGTTTAGTTTCTTCTATCCAATCATTAGATACTTTAGTAAAAATATATGCAGATCCTGAGATATTATCGTCATAATAAGCACCCACAACAATAATATCAGTATCTGCAGCTATATATCGACCAAAATAGTCATTGGACACACCATCTGATGCAATAAGTTTTTGTGTTTGCTCCCAATTACCGTTTATTTTGGAATAAATATAGACTGATCCTGCATTGACGCCATTTTCATTATCATCTGCATCAGCTCCAACAAAAACAGTCTGGTTTTTTATAGCAACAGTTATACCGAACCAATCTCCGCCCAAACCATCAGATGCAGTAAGTTTTTTGTCAAATTCCCATAAATTATTTTCTTTTTTAAAGACATAGGCTGATCCTTTTTCTCCATCATCATCTCGTGCACCAACTACAGCATATTCCCCTTCAATAGCAACGGAAACTCCAAACCAATCCCCCGGCGATCCATCGTTGGCGATTAATTTTTTTGTTTCTTGCCATTCGTCTATCAGATTGGATGGTAAATTGGAGTTAATTACTTGATTAGTGATATCAGTTTGACGTGTATCAATTGAATGAACAATAGTTGAACTAGTGAGAATAATGCTGAAGATTAATAGAAATGTTTTCATTATTAGAATCGTTTTCATTTATAAATTTATAATATATTATATAATATAAATGTTCGTAATTTAATAGAATAAATTGACTTTTCTAAATAATAAGCGATATTCAATTATTTAATTTAAATATTCTTTTATTTTACTAATGGCTTCTTGTCTTTTATCTTGTATAGTTGATAATAATTTTTCCATTAATCCAGCAGCATATTTTTTACAACTTCCACACATTTGCTTACCTTCTCTACATGAAGAATATATTTGTCTAAGTTCCTCATCATCCTCTATTAAGTGGTATAAAAATAATTCATAAATCATACATTCATCTGGTTTACCACCTGATTTTTTTTGTTCCTCTAAAGTAACTGCCCCACCTGTTTTTGCATTCCTTATTTTCTTTTTTGCCTCTTCGATTGAATCTGTTAGAAATATTGCACTTTCAGGTCTGGAAGAAGACATTTTTTCCCCAGTAAGACCTGTTATAAATCGATGATAGGTAGACGAAGGTTGAAGAAACCCATATCCTCCATAATCAAGTTCAGATTTTGCCAGCATCTCATCAATTTTTGGTATATCCTCTTCTGAAGCATCTTCGATATAGATTGCTTTATAATCTGTAATTTTCTTTAATTCTGTGTAATTTAATTTATTGAGAATTTGCTCTGCATTTTCCAGTAATTTTTCAATACTATTATCGACCTTTACAAAAACACCAATTTTTTTATCTTTGGTAAGAGTGACGTTGTATAATCGATGTGCCTGAGCAATATCTCGACTTAAACGTATATGTGGATCTTGATCAACCCCTACCGGAACTAATGTAGGTCTAATTCCACCATATCTTTCGAGTTGAACGTGCAAAATATCCCCAGTTTGAACTAGCGGTGAAAAAATATGTGTCATATTAGCCGATGCATTAAAACCATAGGTTGCCACCATCTGAGACCAATTAACCTTTTTACCAAGTATGTAAGCTAAATCTTTAACATCTGAATTTTTTGACTGAAAGTATATATGACAATTTTCAGGTTTTAATCCAAGGGCTATATAATTTGGTATATATTCATTAAGAGCCATTTCTTTTGTTTCTTCTAAGCTATAACCACGTGTAGCAAAAGCTTCAACATCTGCAACCGCAACAAAAATATCTGCACCAATGCTTTGATAATAAATAACTTCATCAATTACCATCTTGTGTCCAAGATGCATTTTACCAGATGGCATAATACCCGTTAATATTGCCCATGGTTTTTTGTCCTTAACACAATTTTTTATCAGAGAAAAATCTCTATGGCCAAAAACTATCCCTCTTCGAAGTAATCGGTGAGGATGAGGCAAATCCTTCCACATATCTTCTGAAAAATCCTGTATGCCAAATTCATCTCTAAGTCGAGTATAATCTTGATATGTAGTTGAGCTCCATGGATCAATTTTCATAATGGTTCCATCTTGAAATCCTGTTGCATTTCAAAAACTTACCGTTTAATAAAAATTGAAAATATTTTAACAGTTCTAAATATAAAATAAAAAAAAATGTAAATATTAGCAAATTATTTTCTTTTTTTCATAAGAAATACAATTGCTAATAATATAATAGATGCAACAACTACAATAGCAATTATCCAAAGAACTTGTTCAATCAAGGTTACCGGATTTCTTTGATTTGGATAGTCATCAGTTCCAAATGGACTATGACCGCCAATATTTAGTCCAAGTTCGTCATTGTATCTAACTGGTTCAACTTCATCGGCCGTCCAGTGATTATTGCCCATGGGATCGTACTCAGTACTTGGTACCCAAATTCTTAGATCAGGATCTCCATACAAACATACATTTTCTGCTTGATCCCACCACCATTGAGGAGGTTCTGTTATATAAAGAATCCCAACTTTACTAATTCCTTCGGTATAAATCTCACCAACGGTTTGTCCTAATGCTATGCCTCTAGGTACACCATTCTGCCATACATCAGAATACCACGATGTTGCCCATGGATCCATAATTTGAAAAACAGAACCATGCCGCATCATTGTTAAATGTAGATACTTACCAGCAGGTAAACATGCCACACTACTGATTCCAGTCGAATGTATGTTGCCTAGAGAATCATCAAATGTGGTTCCATTGTACCAACTTGTTCCAAATCTGCCTAATAAAACAGTTATAATAACTCCATCATAGTAGTCCTGAGTGTCTTGTAACCAATCAGGGGCAAAGAATCTTAGAATTGGAAGACTTGCTATCTTTCCAAATAAATCTCGAATTGGTCTTTTTGCAGTTGCCCAATCCAAAGCTGTTGAAAGTATTCTTGGGCCCATTGGATTTGGATTACCTGCTAATGCTGGTAATATCCCATGAATTTCTGATGTCATAGTATCAGGTTCGGCAGTTGAACCTAACAACCATTCATAACCCCTCCAAGGATTTGTTTCTTTATTATATCCTGCTAAAGGTATTGCAGGATATCCTGCTCCTGGATTAGGATTACTAGATTCAACATCCCAAAACATAAGTACACCCCCATCTACCGGCCCACCATGGGTGTTAATCATCCACATTAAAACCCCTTTGTTAAGATTATTTACATTTGCATCAAAGTTTGTAGAAAAAACAGGATCATAACCTCCCTTTTTAATGTAAAATGGTTGAACTTCTGAACCACTCATATCCGGTAAAAATCCACCTTCTTCACCGTTTACCGCTAACATTACTCCATCATCAATACGTTCTCTAGAAGCAGTTTCCCCAGGAATGTCTCCATCAGCACATGCATACTTAAATCCCCAGTATTTACTAGCCCTACTATTAAACTTATGATCATAACAAACAAGTGTGTTAAGTACAGGATATTTAAACATCTCTTCTTGAGAAGGTTTTGTGATTTTTAAACCAATATTTCCACGACTTAAAATGATGCGTCTTGAACTACTACTACCATTAATCAATTTATACCCATTTGGATTCTTTAACGCTGGATTTTCAAAGATAATTTGAGGATAGAATATAGTTTTAGTTACCCAAACTGATAAATCGGTAGGGGTTCCAATAAATCTACCAGGTTTTCCTTTTCCAACAAAAACCCTATCCCAGGGAAGCCCGATGTCAAATTGTCCACCTAATGTAATTATTGTCTCTTTACCTTCTCTATCAAATTCATGGTCTTTTAGGAAATCATAAACTCTTGTACCTGTTAGATACATTTCTGAAACAGTTGGTAACTTTGTATACCCATCAGGATGTCTTCTCCATAATTCATTATGCCATACCACCGCTGATGATAATTCAGGATGATTATCAATAATAAAAACTGGGCTACCATGATGTGCAGCAATATATGCAGCCGGACCAATAGCAAGACCACATTCCATATCACCAGCTACTTCTAAATCTGCAATGTACCAATAGCTGTATGGATCTATTGTTGAAAATATTACATCATTACTATCAGTTATATCAGTTATTTTTTCGTAAATATCATCATAGTTAGTAAAATGTTTTTTTATCTTTGCAATAGAGTTTAATTGATCTATTACAGTTGAAGATAAATATTCGCCCAAGTCTATAAGATAAATATTCTTTACACCAAGTTTATACAACGCATCAGTTGTATAGTTGGATACCTCAGAAGATGAGGTATACATCAGAGGTGAGTTTAAAATTGAAGCAAGAACTGAACCTTCAGTTGCAGATGCAAGACAATCACCTTCCATCCTGGAATAATTTTGTTCCCAAGAATATTCAAGAGTAAAATCTGTAGGTGATTCTATTTGATTCATAGCAAAAACACAAATTGAATATTTTTCACCGGGCAGACATTCGCCTAAGCGTTCAATCCTCAAGTCGTTTTCAGTTCCCATTGGGGTGGCAATCTCCTGTTCCCCTTTTGGAAATGAACATTTTGAGGATACACCAGGCTCTCGAGTTGAAAGCACTTCTTCCCCACTTGGACCAATTATTGAAAATCCTAGATCCACAGATGGATTATCCCAGTTTAACTCGAAATATGCATTCCTACATCCATATGGTGGACTTTCAGGTATTTCAACATTAACTCCAGGATACATTTCAACATCAACCTGGTATGTAACCTTTCTTAAGTTCATCAGAACTTGGAGAATGCTACCATATCTTCCATAATTAAACAGTAAACCACTCCTGTGTGTTTGTTTGTCAATCCCAGAAGCGATAGTATTTTCATCAGGTATTAAGGAACTTAATCCTAAATCTTTTGTTGGAACATCTGTAACAGCTACGCTCCATTTTCCACTGTTGTAAACATATGCGGATGTTTTATCAGCATCCATGCCACTATGGGCATTCCAAGCACTGGAAATTCCTGCCATCATCCATTTTCCATCATGGTCACAATAAACTTGAATATCTCTATCACCAGCAGGTATAGACATATTTATTATACCTTCAAAACCAGGTATGCCAAAATCTATATAAAAACAAGGATACCACGATCGTACCTTAATAAATTTATAATCATCAGGAACAATAAATTCGTTATAAATAGGATATTTCTCATTTGTTTGAGGAACTTCAAAGTGTTCTTGTAACATTTCCTTGTTTTCTATAGTGCCTGTTAATTCTCCCTCTGTGATATTATCAGGTTTTTCAGAGGATTTTTCTTCAATTACTGCAATTATTGCATTATCTGAATAAGACCAATCATGCATAGCTAATTGACTTGCTATTTTGTAAACATCAGTACATTCAATAGTTGTATATTTTTGAGATCTCCAATCTTTATCTATCTTACTTTTAGGAACATTAATAAGAGTCATTTGATCAAGATATCCCCCACAGTAGGACATCCAATCTTCCATAAAGTATTCAATTCCCTGATAGGCATTTAAAGTCCTTTCTTTCATTTTATCAGGTGTGTACTCATCTTGATAAAATAGCAAAGGATTAGAGAAAATCTGATCATGTGTTTCATCATAAAAAACAGAGGTTGGAATTGCTGCAAGATATGAATAATCATCTATAAAAGTTTCCTCGTCAAACTGTACAAATGTAGTTTTTTTGACTGGGTTGTACGGTTTCCATGTAATTCCTCTGTCAAAACCATTAACTAGAATTTTACTTGAATCTGCAATAACCGGACTTAATATTACGCTTAAAGACATGAACAGAACAATCATAACTGTAAGCAAAGCGTGTGTTCTGTGATTATTTTTTATCATTAATAAACCCCATTGTGTTTCACAAATAGTTTAATGCAATTAATATCTAATATATATTTATTGTAATATATTTGTTTAGTTTGTATATATATTTTATTATTAAAGGTTTTTTCCCCTTTTAATAGCTTTTTTAAACAAAATGAATAAAAGAATCTTATTGAGAGTTTGCAGTTAAATTCTGAAATTTGAAAATTTAATATAATAATCTGTAAAAATTATTAAATAGATTAATATATGAAATGTTTATATCCCGCAATTATATTAGCATATTAATAGGGGTATGATAAAAACAATGATACGGTATTGTTCTATTTGTGGGGGAGCTCTAAGCCCAAATGATGAAGAAGGTATTTGTCATCTGTGTAAGATGTCTATAATTTTTAACGAAGACATTTATTTAGATATAGAAGATTTTGCTTGTTAAGAGGTTTAAATCTGATTCATGTCAAAAAACATTTTATACTATTAAAAGTACACAATTTATTTAAGAAATAAATAGATGATTTTGTCAAATTTATATGAATCAAGAACTCCAAAAGATACTAAAAAAGCAACATTATGCTATTGTTGGTAAGCACTCAGCTGTAAAATTATGTCATTGGATGAGACAAAGTCTTTTATTTAACAGAGAATGTTACAAACAATCATTCTACGGTATTCAAACTCACAGATGCCTGCAAATGTCACCTACAATTAACAACTGCACCCATATGTGTTTGTTTTGCTGGAGATTTCAATCTTTCACTGAAAAAAATTTAAAAGATATTGATGAACCTGAGTTCATATTGAATAATGCAATTGAATCTCAAAAAAAATTGATTACTGGTTTTAAAGGTGATCCTAGATGCGATCAAAAAAAATGGAACGAAGCAAACAAGCCCAATATGCTTGCTTGTTCTTTATCAGGTGAACCTACTTTGTATCCAAAGCTTGGAGAATTTTTTGAATTGTGTCATAAAAGGGGAATAACAACTTTTTTAGTTTCTAATGGAACAACTCCAGAAGTTTTGGAAAATCTTGATCCACTCCCTAAACAGTTGTATGTATCGGTTGTTGCACCAAATGAAAAAGTTTATAAAAAAATCTGTTCACCAATAATATCTCATGGATGGGAAAAACTGAATCGGACCTTGGAATTACTTCCCTCTCTTAATACAAGAACAGTAATACGTCATACATTAGTTGAAAATTGGAACATGAGTGATAATTACATAAAAGATTATGAAAAATTAAATAAAAAAGCAGAACCTATGTTTATTGAACCAAAAGGCTATGTATTTGTAGGTTACTCTAGAAAAAGAATGGAGCTTGCTAATATGCCATCACATAAAAACGTTAAAGATTTTGGCACCAAACTTGCAAAGTTAATAGGCTACGATACTATTATGGAAAAACCTGATTCTAGAGTAGTTTTACTGGGAAAAAATCCAAATAAAAGAATAATAAAATAAAAAGATTTTAAGCAAATTTTCCTCTTATTTTTCGCCTATCAATTTTTACTCCACCGGGTGCAACTATCATTAGATTATTACCTATCCCCGCGATATCTCCACCAATGTCATCTGTAATTTTATGTAGTTCATTTGTTATTCTTTTCAAAATAACTTCTTCATCGGAAATTGGTGTAAAATCCAAAATAAGAACATTTCCTCCATATATATAATCTGAAAATTTTTTAATATCTTCGTATCTTTGAATTTCCCCTATTCCAACTCGCATGCTTGCTGAAATATTTTTGTCTGTTGTAGTATCCAAATATTTTTCTAGATCGATATATCCCTCGTTCGTGCCTGTTTTTTTTTCACCAAAGATTTTACTTCCTATTCCCATAAAAAACACTCATCCTAAAATTTTTACTAATATTCTAAAATATATTTCTCTTTATAAACATTTGTCTTGAAAGTTATAAAGGTTTTATAAATAATTGAGAGAATAATCTTTAAATCTATCTAAAAAGCATGATTTAATATTTGAAATATCGTAATTTAATATAAAAATTATCAATTGGAAATTGAGATAAAAACATGGAAAAAAAATTATTAGTTCTAGGATTTTTTATATTTATATCAGCTTATCCTATTCTTTACATAGGATTAAATGTTGGATTAAATAAATTTTTTTATAGGATATCTATTGGACTTGGGGTAACCGGAACATTACTAATGGTATTAGGACTAATAGTTTATGTCATTAAAAGAGAGAAAATAAGCAAATGAATATGTTAAAATAATGTATTTTTAATTGCATTTTAATGAATATTGACATAAAATCTCTACTAGAAGTCCATAAGGATATGCCTCGCCAAGGTTCTGGTAGAAATAAATACACACAAAAAGCATTTGAAATGATACCAAAAATAAAACAGCCTAAAATTCTAGATATTGGCTGTGGTCCCGGAATGCAAACCATAAAACTTGCAAAACTTTCTGATGGTGAGGTAATTGGAATTGATATTTTCCAACAATATCTTGATCAACTACAAAATTTAATAGATAAAGAAAACCTTCAGAATAGAGTAAAGGCTGTAAAACAGTCTATGTTTGAAATTAAATTTCCTGAAAATCATTTTGATATAATCTGGGCAGAAGGATCAATTTTTATAATTGGATTTGAAAAGGGACTGCTGCAGTGGAAGAAATATATCAAACCAAATGGATTTTTAGCTGTTCATGAAATGGCATGGTTAAGAGAAAATCCTCCAAAAGAAATATATGATTTTTGGGAAAGGGTTTATCCTGAAATAACTACAATAAAAAATAATCTTGATTTAGTTAAAAAATGTGGTTATCATATCCTGGGTCATTTTCCTTTGCCTGAAGATGCCTGGTGGGAATTTTATTATGATCCACTTCAAAAAAGAATTGAAAAATTAAAAGTTTTACATAAAGATAACCCAGAAATTTTAGAAAGAATAAATGAGGAAGAATTGGAGATAGAACTGTTTAAAAAATATAACTCGTGGTATGGCTCGGTATTTTATGTAATGCAAAAAAAATCTTTTTAAACTCAATATTGTGTTATAATCTTTTAGAAAACTTAGAATATTATCCTTGAACATTTATAATAAATAATACTTTAACTAAATGTTCAATCTGTTTTTAACTATTAATACATTATAGGGTGAATGACGTATTACTTTTTCAGCTACGCTACCAATCAATGTTCTCCCCATATCAGTTTTCCCTTCATTAGTATTTTAGAAAATAGAAATAATTTTAGGTTGGCGTCAGATTCGGTGACCGGGCATTAAGGTAGATAGAAAAATATTGGTTGTGCAATAATGAAAACAAATAAAGAAATATTAGTTGGACTGCTCTGTTTATTAATAATAAGTCTAGTTGCAGGGAGTTTTTTATTTAATGAGCCAATGCAACGATTTGAAGTAACACATGAAAAAATGGATACATATCTTACTATAACGATTTATCATAATAACGAAGATAAGGCAAATGAAATTATAAACAAAGCATTTAATAGAGTAGACGAAATTATTGATATCGCATCCAGATATAATCTTGACTCAGAATTATCTCAATTAAATAACAACACCATAATTAACAATCCATCAGATGAACTTTTAGAGATGATTAGTAAATCTATTTATTATTGGAATGTTACTGCAGGGGCGTTTGATATAACAATACTACCTTTACTTAACCTTTGGAATGATGATAAAGAAATATTAAAAATAAACAGCTTTTTTAAACAAGATTTAAATGAGGGGAATTTTTCTGATTCGTTAAGATACAAATTTGAGGAAATCCAACCGCCTATATATGCAATAAATGAAACACCAACAATTGAAATAGGAGAAAATATATGGACAATTTCTTCATCATGGCAACAATATTTTATCAGAGAAGAAGATGAGGATTATCTAAAAATCTATACTAAATTTTATTACTTACCATATGAGGCCCAGCAGGAATATATCAATCAGACCTTGCCCTTTATTGGATGTGATAAAATATTAGTAAATAACGACAAAATTCAAATTGAGGAAGGTATGGGAATTACACTTGATGGTGTAGCAAAAGGATACATTGTAGATGAGGCATTACAAGTATTAAGAGAAAATGGAATAAAAAATGCGATGATAGATGCAGGTGGAGATATTGCTACATTGGGAACTAAGCCTGGAGATGAAAGATGGACCATAGGTCTTAGAAATCCAAATAATAAAAGTGAGTCATTAGTTGAGATTCAGCTGGCAAACAAAGCCATTACAACATCAGGTAATTACGAAAGATATTTTGATGAAGAAGCAAATGTAGGTCACATTATGGACCCTCGAACTGGTTGGTCTGTATATAAATGTTCTAGTGCAAGTATCATTGCAAAAAACTGCACAATAGCAGATATATTATCAACTGCAGTTTTTGTTTGTGGACCAGAAAATGGATTAGAATTAGTCGAGAAATTACCAGATGTTGAGACGATAATACTTGGATATGAAGATCCTAAAGAACTAACATATTCTTCAGGAGTAAATAGCTTTATCATTTAAAAAAAATTATAAAAAAAGAGGAAAAAGATGGTATCAATATTTGATAAATATAAAAGCCCGGGAATTCATCCTTCAGGAAATAAAATATCATGTAAAAAAAGAATCGAAAAAGCATCGATTCCAAAACAAGTAATTTTACCATTAAGCCAGCACATAGGAGCACCTGCAAAGCCAATAGTAAAACCTGGAGACAAAGTTAAAACTTGTCAGAAAATAGCTGAAGCAGGCAGTTTTGTATCAGCACCTATTCATGCAACGATTTCAGGACAAGTTACTAAGATAATACAGTCTGTAAGCGCAGTAACATCCAAGATCGGAAATGCAGTAGTTATCGAATCTGATGAAAAAGACATTTGGGTAAAGCTTAAGATAGAAAAAAACCCAATGATACTTTCAAATGATGTTTTACTTAAAAAAATCCAGGACGCTGGGATTGTAGGTCTTGGTGGAGCTACATTTCCAACTCACGTAAAACTAAAACCTCCTCCAGACAAAAAAATAGATACAATAATTGTTAATGGCTGTGAATGTGAACCTTATATTACGTCTGATCATCGGTTAATGCTAGAGCATACTAATGAAATAATTAAAGGTCTAGACATCATGATGAAGATTATCGGTTGTAATAATGCCTTTATCGCTATAGAAAACAACAAAAAAGATGCAATAGAAAAATTTCAAGAGGCTTTTAAAAAAATAAATATAAAGAATCGAAAAGTTTTTGTTAAACCCTTAGAAACACAATATCCAATGGGTGCTGAAAAAACTCTTTTAAAACGTATTCTTGGACGAGAGGTTCCAATAGGTGGACTGCCTATGGATGTTGGTGTTGTTGTACAAAACGTAAGTACACTTCATGCAATATATGAAGCAGTATACAACGGAAAACCATTAATTGAAAGAGTAGTAACTGTATCAGGTGAAGTTAATGAACCAAAAAATCTACTTGCACGTTTTGGATCATCATCAGAGAGCCTTATAAACCAGTGTGGCGGCACCAAACCAGGTGCAAATATGATTATATTCGGTGGACCAATGATGGGGATATCCCAAGTTAGCTATGAAACTCCAATACAAAAAGGAACAAACTCAATTCTTATAAAAAAAGATGATAAACAACATGAGAGTAACTGTATTAGATGCGGATCATGCATTGAAACATGTCCTATGGGACTTATGCCACTGATGTATGTTGCTCATGTAAAAAAAAGAATGTATTCAGAACTAAAAGAATATTACATTGAAAATTGTGTAGAATGTGGATCATGTGCATATGGCTGTCCTGCAAAAATACCAATTGTTCAATATATAAAAACTGGGAAAGCTGAATTACAAAAGATGAGGGCAAAAAAATGAACAAAGACGAGATTACCAAAAAGATTAAACTAGCCGTTTCATCTGCTCCACATATACAGAACAATAAAAAGTCAACAAAAAAAACAATGTTTTTAGTCTGCTTTGCACTTCTATTTCCAACGATTGGTGGGATATACTATTTTGGAATATATTCGTTGTTTGTAGTAGTTGTATCAGTTCTAACTGCAATTATTACTGAATATTCAGCTAAGCTACTAAGAAAACAAGAATTCAAAATGGATGGGAGCGCAATAGTGACAGGTATGTTAATTGCATTGATATTACCACCAAGGATTCCTCTTTGGGTTGTGGTAATAGGATCGGCTTTTGCAATAGCAATTATAAAAGAAGCATTTGGGGGACTAGGACATAACATATTTAACCCTGCTCTAGCAGCAAGAGCATTTTTAGCTGTTACATTTGCGGGTATGATGACAAGATGGATTGCGCCTATTACAAGCATAGTAAGTTTGGATTCTGTAACAACTGCCACACCGTTAAGTGAGAGTTTTTCATATTCTGGAAGTACTTCAGAACTTTATATTAATTTATTGTTAGGAAATACTGGTGGTTGTATTGGTGAAACATCAGTTTTGCTAATTCTTATTGGAGGTTTGTTATTACTTTTTTTAGGCGTAATAAAATGGAGAATTCCAGTAATATACATAGGAACTGTTTTTCTTCTTACATGGATAATTCCTAGTCAAGATCCATTGTTTCATATTTTAGCTGGAGGATTATTCCTTGGAGCCTTTTTTATGGCTACCGATTATGTAACTGCTCCGATGACTGCAAAAGGACAGTTTATTTTTGCATTTGGAGCAGGTGTATTAGTTGTCATGATTAGATTATATAGTTCAATGCCTGAAGGTGTTGCTTTTTCAATACTTTTAATGAATGCATTTACTCCGTTGATTGATAGATATGTTCGTACAAAACCATATGGATTTATACCACCAGATAAGAAGGCTTTTTTAAAATCAAAAAGGAAACAAAAAATGAATCCAAAAGTGAATGTGGCTAAGGAGGAGAAAAATGACAAAGAGTAATCTTAAACAGGAAATAGTTCCAGTTTTATTTTTAACATTTGTTGTTTGCATTTCAGTAATTTTTCTTTATGCTACAAACAGTTTTACGGAGGAATATATTGAGAATACAAAGAATGAAGCGGTAAAAGATATGCTTAAAGAACAATTTACTGAACTGGATGATTACGTATATGATGAAAAAATGGATTTATACACCGTTTTTTTAAATGATGAAATTATTGGTTATGCCTTTACAACCGTTGCAAATGGCTATGGCGGTTCTATTGAGCTTATTGTTGCTTTAGAAAGCAATTTTACCGAAGATGATGAAATAATTATACATGGCATATCTGTTGTTTCTCATTCGGAGACTCCAGGTTTAGGTGAAAAAATTGTAGAATCCTCTTTCTCGGGTCAATTTAATGGTGTAAATATTAATGATGTTGCTTTAACTAAAGATGGGGGTAAAATCGATGCGATTTCTGGAGCTACAATTAGTTCATCTGCAGTTGTTGATGCAGTTTTTAATACTGTAAAAGAAAAAACAGATATTATTCTAAATAATTTAAATATAAATAATGAAAAGGGATCCTGAAAATGAAAGAAATTATTGATAATTTAAAAAATGGTATAATTAAATCTAATCCAGTGTTAATATTACTTTTAGGCTTATGCCCTACTTTAGCAGTCAGTACATCTATTGATAATGCTTTTGGAATGACTGCAGCAGTTCTTTTTGTTTTAATAAGCTCTAATGTTATTGTTTCTTTGATACGTAATTATACGCCTCAACGGGTTAGAATACCTGTTTTTATAGTTATAATAGCCACTCTTGTAACTATTGTAGATTTAACTATGCAGGCTTTTCTACCTAGTCTTAGTAAATCTCTTGGCATTTTTATTCCATTGATTGTGGTCAACTGTATTATTCTTGGCAGAGCGGAAGCTTTTGCCTCAAAAAATAAAGTGCCAAACGCGATAATGGATGCTGTTGGAATGGGGATAGGTTTTGGTATAGCAATAACAATCATATCGTTTCTTAGACAAATATTAGGAACTGGGAATCTATCGGTTTTTGGTAATGAAATTTTTAGTATTCCGGGTTTATCTGAAAACCCTATGCCAATTTTTATTCTGCCCATGGGAGCATTTCTTGTAATCAGTTTACTTCTGGCAACTTTAAGATATTCGGGGGTGATTAAAAGTGGATAATCTGTTTGCGATATTTATCAGCATGGCCTTAATTAATAACTTAATATTATCAAAATTTTTAGGATTATGTCCTTTTTTTGGCATATCCAAAAAATTATCAAATGCAGTTAGTATGGGTCTTGCAGTAATCATGGTTATGACTGCTGCTTCAATTGTTTCTTGGATAATATTTTTTCATTTACTTATTCCATTTGGAATAGGTTATATGTCAACAGTTGTCTTTATACTGGTTATTGCTTCCCTTGTACAGATCCTTGAACTAACTATAAAACGCACAAATGTCTCACTATACAATGCATTAGGTATTTATCTACCTCTGATTACTACAAACTGTGCCGTGCTAGGTATAACTTTTATCAACGTCAGAGCAGAATATAATTTCATTGAAACAATAGTAAGCGCTCTTGGTGCAGGAGTTGGTTTTACATTAGTCCTTGCAATAATGTCAGGAATTCGTGAAAGACTTGACCTTGCGGATGTACCAGAATCGTTCAGGGGAATCCCTGTTGCATTTTTAGTAGCGATGATGCTTGGAATATGTTTTATTGCATTTTCAGGGATGGTATAAAAAAATGGATGGAAATACAATACTAATCATTGGCTCTTTAACATTGATAGGTTTGGGTTGTGGCATAGCAATATTTATGGTAAATCGTTTTTTACCTAAAGAAGATGAACAATTAAAAAAAACTGAAGAGATTGCAAAATATTTGCCTAGTGCTAATTGTGGTGCTTGTGGAAAACCAGGATGTTTTGCGTATGCTAGAGAAGTTTCAAAAGATGTTGAATTTTTGAAAAAAAATCCTTGTATGCAATTAATGAACGATGAAAAAAGGGCAAAAGAACTCGGTGAATTTCTAGGTGTTGACCTTTTTGCGGGTAATGTAAAAAAAGTAGCAGTAGTGCATTGTTCAGGTGATTCTGAGATACTATTTGACTATAAAGGCATTCATACATGCAAATCTGCAAGTCAACTTTCAGCAGGTTATAAAAAATGTCCATATGGATGCCTTGGATTTGGCGATTGCGTTGCAGTATGTCCTGAACACGCAATTAGTATTGATGATAAAAAAAGAGTAGCAGTTATAGATCCTGAAAAATGTATAGGTGGTGGTTTATGTGTAGATGAATGTCCATTTAATCTAATTGAGATAATACCTGAAGATATGCCTCAATACTTAGCATGCAACTACCTGTCAAAGAAAAACATCCCTGGCAGGGAACGATGCAGCATTGGATGCATACATTGCAAGTTATGTATAAAGGCATCAGAAAAAGAGGAAGTTATCTGGAATGAAGAAAAAGATCTACCATTTTTTAACCCAGAAAAATGTACTCCAGCTCCCGCTGCAATAGAAAAATGTCCACGCAAGATAATTTTTAAAAGAAAATCAGATTGTTGGGAAAAATAAAATATTTTTTTGATATATCTTTTACTTTTTTAACCCAACTTTCAGTTTTAAGTTACTTTTTAAATAAGGAGAAATTATAATATTTAATACCATGCTAATGCTTGACCGCTCATTATATATAAAAGTAATGTTTTTACACGTTTAATGATAAAAAATAATAAACATAATCACAGTTCACTATATTTTATTCATGGCTATCAATCAAGTCCAAATGGGGATAAAGCAACTTTATTTAAAAATAGATTAAACGCAACCGCTATAAAATATAGAGATTGCAAACCTGAAGAACTGGAAATTTCTTCTTGTTTAAATAAAATACATGAAAATATAAAACAGGATGAAAATGTAACCTTAATTGGATCGTCTTTGGGTGGTTTTTTAGCATCATCTATTGCATTAAATCATTTGAATGTCAAAAAAATCATTTTATTAAATCCAGCTACAATTTCTCCATCAACAAATCTTGATAGTATCAGGGATATTCCAAGACAGATTGCTAAAGATATGCAAAATGAAGAGTTATTTAATCAAAAGATACACTCAAAAATTTTCATAATAAGGGGCACTGAGGACGATGTAATTCTGGATTCATGGGTATTAGAATTTGCAAAATTTCAAGAAGCGGTATTGCTTTTCTTAAAAGACGATCATAGATTTTCAAAAAATCTAATGAAACTACCTGAGATAATTTCAAAATTGCTAGATTACTAAACTTGTTGGTAAAAATTCCACAATGGATCGCCAACAAAATGTATATTTTTAACGGCTTTTCCTTTTTTTGTATTAATGATTTCCTCTCCACTCATCAATGCTTTACCAATTGCTAATGGTTTTTTATGTTTTTCATCACGAATCCAAACATAATCATTTTTTTCAATTTTTAGATCTGCTTTTACAATACCTGGAGCCATGATATCAGCACCATTTGTAACAAAACCAACTGCACCCATATCTACTTCAATAAAATACTGATTTGGTTTGTATTTATTTATACCATTTAAAGTAAAGAATATATTACCCTCAATTAACATAAAATCAATTTCATTATTAATTACTATTAGCTCAAATTCATTAAAATTTCCGATCTCAATTGATGAATTAAAATCAATAAAATCCTTACCAAATTTGTTTTTTAATTTGTTAGTATACATTTTTGTATCTTTTTGTTTGAGTCGATGTCGATTTTTCAATTTACCCATTGTTGATAGTTATAATTGGGGTTATTTTTAATATTTACCAAATAAAAGCCCAAACTATTATAAATAATATCTATATTCCGTGAAAATTAGGAATTGTCATGGAAAAACCATTAAAGTTACTTCATTCAAGTCTAAATAGTAGAGTAATGGTAGAACTAAGAAACGGGGTGGAATATCATGGAACCTTGGATGGGTATGATGTTCCGCATATGAATTTAGTTCTTAAAAAAACCGATGAAATAATTAACAGTGACCAAAAAAATAAACATGAAATGGTTATTTTAAGGGGAGACAACATTATTTATATATCTCCATAATTAGGGTAATAAAATGACTAAAGGAACTACATCAAGATCTGGTGGAAAAAAAACCCATATTGCTTGCCGTCGTTGTGGAAAACATGCATTCCATGTTCAAAAAAGAAGATGTGCAGCATGTGGTTTTGGAGAAACTAGTAAAATCAGAAGTTACAATTGGACAAAGAATAAATAATTTTTTTTATCTAAAAAAAATTCGAAACATATAAATATCGTTTTAAGTATCAATCTTATAAAATTCTATATAAAATTATAGAACGAAAATAAAGGAGAGAGATAAGTTGAAGAAGAAAATATTTGTACCCATTTTGTGTTCAATATTATTAGTGGGTATTATAAGTGGATGTGTAGAAGAAGTAGAAAATGAGAAACCTGATGCTAGTTTTTCGTATGAAGCAGATAACATGTTTATTGGAACAGAAATTTCATTCATGGACGAATCCACTGATGAAGACGGAGATGTTTCAACATGGTCTTGGGATTTTGATGGTGATGAGGTTGAAGATTCAACCGAGCAAAATCCAATGTACACATTTGACGAGGTTGGAACATATACAGTAACATTAACGGTTGAAGATGATGACGGAGAAACAGATGAATATAGTATGTCTATTACGATAACTTTAAAGGATATTGTTACCACAGCTATTGATGCAGGATTTAGTACTTTAGCAACAGCCTTAACCGCTGCAGATCTTGTAACTACATTACAAGGAGATGGCCCATTTACCGTGTTTGCACCAACAGATGAAGCATTTGAAGCACTAAATCAAACATGGTTAACCAATTTACTTGATGATGTCGAAAATCTAACAAAAGTATTGACATACCATGTAGTAAGTGGCAAAGTAATGTCAACTGATTTGTCAAATGGAACAGTTGAAACTTTAGAGGGTAGCAATATAACAGTTGAAATTAACGGAGACAATGTAACAGTTAATAATGTACTAGTTACAACTGCAGATATTGAATGTAAAAACGGTGTAATTCACATCATCGGAGAAGTATTACTTCCCGATTCAGTTGAAGGACCAGCTGAATAATAAAGTCGTAAAAAAAATCACACTTGAAAAAGTGTGAAATCCTTCTTTTTTTTATTTTTTGAAGATTTGTATATAACTAAGAATTAATTTTGGTAAGTTAACACTTATTCAACCCCAATTAGTTCAGAATAACTATAAGGATTTAACACATTAGGAACATTCCTATCCTGATTTTTACTTGTAATCAATCTAGAAATGGTGTACGCATCCATTTCTTCATCAGGATATGGAATCAAAAAATCTTTAATTTCATCTATATTTAACGAATTACTTATCCATTTTTGTTGTTTATTACGAGGAATGATTACTGGCATTCGTTTCTTTTTATTATGTATTTTTCTAAGTAAGTTATTTGGTTCACAAGTAATTATTGTATATGTAAACAATTTCTCAGAAGTCTCAGGATTTGTCCACTCATCCCATAAACCAGCAAATGAAAATAATTGTTTATCTTTTAAGTAAATATAATAAGGATAATTCTTGCCCAATATATAACGCCACTCAAAAAATCCATCCGCGGGAACTAAGCATCTATTATTTTTAACTGAATTTCGAAAACTAGGTTTATCAAATAATGTTTCTGCACGTGCATTCATTGTTTGTGTACGAATTTTTTCAGCATCATCAACCTTTTTCACCCAAAATGGAATTAAACCCCAGTAATAGAATTGTATATGGTCTGAATCTGTATTAGTTATGACGGGCATTCGAGGTAAAGAAAAGGAATTTACATAATATGTTCGTTGTAAAGACTCATTCTTGTCAAAGGTTGCTCCAAATATCTTCTCAAATTCTTGTTGATTTTTATATAAAGCAAGACTGTAATTATAACACATAATGCAAAATCCAAGAAATTTAATATGTTGTTAATATAAAAACATATTCTGATTGTCGTTAGCTTATTTATTTAACTCAACAACTGTTTTCTGTCCAAGATATTCAGCAGCTGTCTCTAATCTTTTTTCTAACTTTTCTGCAGTTTTCCATACGTTGCTTGTTCTTTCTCTAAATTTTGCTTCTCTAGTTAAATGATGATCATAAATTATAACATCTGAGTTTATTTCTCTGATAATTCTTTTTGTATTATCTATAGTTCGCTCTAGATTTATGCGGTTTAATATATATCCAAATAAGTAAGTTGTAGGTCCATCAAGAATAAGACCCGAAGGATTTTCCTTAATAATCAAATCAGCATAATCTTCTATCATCGGCCCGCTTAAATCAGACGAATGAAAGAATTTTTTTTCTTTATACTCAATAATAGTTCCATATACCCAACCTACTGTTGCAAATTCAATACCATGAAACAATGCCGGTGTAAATCTTATATTGGTATCTCCAAAATTGAAAGAGCTATTCTCAGAAAATATAATTTCAATATCTTTAGATTTAATTTCAGGTAATTTTTTATAAGACTGCCAATTTAAAATTTGTTTATCAAATCTTTTTTTTCCCTTTTCCAATACTTCATTTCGACGAGTATTGTATGATTTAAAATCTTTATTAATGGCATGAGGTAACTTGTTTCTAGGATCCGGGTATATTTTTGAAGATTTATAAGATATTATTTTCTCTTTTTCCTGTACATTAAAATATTTATAAATATTTTGAAATAACTCTTCCGCACGTTTTCTCTGGGTTGAATTAATATACTCATTGGGATTTTTAATAAACACCTTTTTTCCCTTATAAATTTCAAAATCATCAGCAAAATAATGATCATAATGATAGTGTGAAATTACTATACAATCAACATTTTTAGATGTTTTTTTTATTTTTTTTTTTGCTAAATTTAACCATGTTTCTTTTTTTTTATTGGATGCAGGAAAAGAAGGTTGCATTTCTGCAACACCGGGATCAATTAATATAGATAAATCAGGTGTTTTAACAAGTGTACAGGAAGATTTTGCACCCATAGAATCAAACCAAATTGGTTCAAATTTTAAGGTCATTTAAATGAATAACTGAATATTTTTATTAAATGTTATCTAATGAAAAATTATGTTTTAAAATAACAATCTTAAATCAATATACAAGTCATTTCTTATAAAAAGACAAAGATTATATTCTATAAAATCAATTGCGCAACAATATCGCTGAGAGATAGGATATTAACAATTTGTTATATTCCAAAAATAATTTAAAAGATAATACCCACAAGAAATAACTACACGGTCAATGGAGATGAAAACATGGGTTTTATTGATAGATTAGAAAAAAATATTGCAAAATTAGAAAAAAAAATTGAAAAAAATCAGATGCAAATCGAACAACTTAAGGAAAAAATGAATAGTAAAAAAATCACAAAGGCAAAATTTAATTTAAAAAAACAACAGATTGATACTAAAATCCACGGTCTAAATGCTAGAGTAAGGGTTTTGCAAGGTGGTATTACCAAAGAAAAAAAGCATCAGGAAGAAAAAGCAAAGGAAAAAGAAGAAAAAAAGGAGAAAAAAGCTAAGAAAAAGAAATAGAAAATATTTTTTAAAAGCTAATATTAATAAAAAATTTATTTGGTGAATGATTTTTTAAAAATTAGGATGGGACACGGTAGGCCATAAAAAACTCTAAGACCTGCCGCATCGGTGTTCGTATCATCAATAAGAATCTAATATAAAACAATAATCTGTAAAAATGTCATTTTGACAAAATAACATTGCAATTTTTACAAACCAGATGCTAAATCCCTAATTACACTTTCCTTGTCCATAGCTTTTACTACACCACTTGCAAGTAAGACACCCTCGGCACCAAGTTCAACAGCTTTTGATACATCTTTTCCATTTTTTACCCCTGCACCACATAAAACCTTTACTTTTTTATTAATTAATTTAACTGTATCAACAGAGCCACTTACGATGCCCGGATCTGCAGTTGTAACCGAAATGTCCCCACCTATCAATTCAGGTGGTTCAACTGCAATGAAATTAGGAGAAAAAGTTGCTGCTGCTTTTGAAGTTAATATATTATTTGTACAAACTATATGGTCTAAATTCAGTTCCTTTGCTCTAGTTATACAAAAATCGATATCTGCAAGTTTCAATCTATGTTCACTATGATTTATCAATGTACCAAACGCTCCAACTTCTTTTACTGATTCGGGCAATGTCCAACCAGTATGACTTCCAGGTTTTATTGGATCTATATGTTCCGCAAATACTGGTATTTTTACATTTTCCACACACAAATGCAGGTCGGTAGCCTGAACAGCAATTGCCATACTAACACCTGTTTCTTTTGCAATATTTTCCATTATTTGTGCAATTTCTAAGGCTTTTTTACCGGTAGCTTCAGCATAGGTCTTAACATTTAAAACAATAGTTGGTGTTTTTAACATATTTTTCTCCTCATTTTGAAATATGTAATTGGAAAAAGCAATTAATATTTTTCATAAAAACTCTAAACAGTGGATTTAGAAATACATTAAATATTATCAAAAAAAAATTTATTAAAGAGAGATTAATAATTTATTTTAAATTATTAACTTTCCATAGAATGTTCCAAATATGAAAAATTTACCAAAATATCCATTAAAGTTCTTTGGAATCTGTACGTGTTGGAATTTTAAAGTTCCCCATGTTAATCCTTGGAGATTAAGTGTCTTATAAGCTAGGCGTAATGCATAAAAATTAATTTTTCCATCTACTGTAATTCTTGGAAGCATTACTACTCCTCGAATGAATGTTTTACCGGAAGTTAACTCTGATTTTTCTCGTTCAATTATGCCCAATTCCAAACCTTGTATAATTGGTACTGTTGTCAACATTGTTATAAGAATTAACAATTCAATTATTTTCAAATTCATTGAAACCACCTTTTTTTAAACTAAATGTTGGTTGTTTTATTAGATATTTATACATTTCGCATAAAAATATAAAAAAATATTAAAAAAATATATCAATTTTTTTGAACTAGCTATAAGTAAGAGATATCACTTATTTATTATGTATTGATAAATCCAAGATTTTTATTTATTAAAAGTTGCTAATATCTTTAAATAATTATTAAAATATAATCTATAGTAATATTTATATTGCATAATTTAATTATTAAAGTATAGAATAGGGATAATTTATGGGATTTAGAAAATTTATTAATACAATTTTTATATTTTCTTTAATTCTACTATTTATTTCTAGCAATATTCCTCAAGCTATAAACAATGATGAAATTTTTAATAAAAGCGATTCTGGTACAACGTTGATAAATATAAACGAAAATAATCAAAACAATATTAATATTTTAAACAAAGATGATATTGTTGAATATTGGCTACAAACAACAGATTCTGATTTTAATAACGGTACAAAAATAAATATAAATGTTAGCGATAATGCATTTCATTTAAAAGAAAAAATTCAATATGTAAATAAAACATTAATAAACAACGAATCTTTTGAAAATGAATGGCCTCCCGATGGATGGTCAGAGTCGGGTGCATGGAATAAAGAAAAAAACCAAGTCCATAGAGGCAATTATTCTGCAGATTTTGATGGTCAAATTTTAGGATATAGTGGTAATTTAGTCTCATTACCGATGGATTGTTCAGATAATTTAACAACAAAAATATTTGTTACTTTTTGGGGTTATGATTCAGGTTCGGATAATGGAGAATATTATTTAGATTATTATAATGGAGAGGATTGGAAACAAATAATCCGGCTTGATAACTTTGGAGAAGGGGTTTGGACGTATTTTAAAGATATTGTTACCGATAATGATTTTTTTGTTGAAAAGTTTTCAATTAGGTGGAGAGTAATAAATCTCGATGTATTTGAACATGTTTATGTTGATGATGTTAATATTAAGGTTCAAAAGAAGATAAATGGTTATTCTGAAGATGGCAGTCTCATTT
>Ga0180433_10002369_pt1 | contig 29209 bp, 27 predicted proteins | sample SS_ome_8_FD_132980 | JGI IMG/M metagenome (GOLD analysis project Ga0180433, IMG submission 132980) | Hypersaline lake sediment archaeal communities from the Salton Sea, California, USA - SS_1_D_1 metaG | ecosystem: Environmental > Aquatic > Non-marine Saline and Alkaline > Hypersaline >... | reverse complement strand
CTGCTGGGGCTTTTCGCCTTCGCCGCATGGGCTATCCTTATGGTCAAGGCCTATCAGGGTAACCGCCTCATGCTGCCGTGGGTCGGCGAGCGCGCCCTGAGGAGGACGGCGGCAGGCGAAGAGGTCCCGCTCACGTAACGCAACTGAACGGTGATTCATGTCCGTCATATGATTCTTCCTCCGCCGCAATGCGTACGCGGGCGGGAAAGGGGTTAGGGCCATGCTTGAAGAGGAAGTTCAGAGACAGGCTGAGAAGCTCAAGGACAAGAGCTCCATGGTGCGCGAGCAGGCGGTCATGGCACTGGGCAAGATCGGCGGCGACTCCGCCATGGCAGCCCTCATCGAGGCGCTTCAGGACGAGGACTCCGATGTGCGGCAGAAGGCAGCCGAGGCGCTGGGCAAGGTCGGTGAGCAGGCGTACGTACGGGTTCACGATCTGCAGGACTTAGACAAGGGGGTGCGGCAGCGTGCGGCATCCGCATTGTCGAGGGAGATAAGTCCCACCGCCAAGGCAGCGGTGCCGGCGCTGGCGAGGGCGCTGAAGGACGATGATGAGTATGTGCGCAACGGGGCCGCCAGCGCCCTGGGCAGGATAGGCGACGCCTCCGCCGTTCCCGCCCTCATCGAGTCGCTGGATGACTGGCAGGCGCGCTATACCGTCGCCGGAGCCCTGGGGGACATCGGCCCCGGTTCCAAGGCAGCGGCGCCCAAACTCATCCGGCTGCTGAAGGATGATGACCGCTTCATGCGGCGCAGTGCCGCCGCAGCGCTGGGGGGCATCGGCCCCGATTCCAGGGATGCCGTCCCGCTGCTCATCGAGGGGCTGGATGACCGCGACCTCCGTGCCACTGCGGCCGCCGCCCTGGGGGGCATCGGCCCTGACGCCAGGGCGGCGGTGCCGATGCTCATCAAATGCCTCAGCGATGACGACGAAGTGACCCAGCGTAACGCCGCCGAGGCGCTGGGCAATATCGGCGACCGTTCCGCGCTGCCCGCCCTGATAGAGCTGGATAAGGACGAGGACAAATGGCTCAGGAAAGAGGCCGTCGATGCTATCACCAAGCTGGGGGGCAGATAGCTATCACTAGTGAGGAGTTCAGCAATTGGGTATAAGCGAGATACAAGTACACATCGACAGGCTGAAAGACAACGACCCTGAGATCAGATACTGGGCGGTGATGTATCTGGAGTATATCGCCGATGCGGCGGCCATACCGGCGCTGATCGAGGTTTTAAGTTGCGATGACAACGACCTGCGGGGGGCAGCGGCCAAGGCGCTGGCGAAGTTCGGTCCGGATGCCAGAGAGGCCATCCCCACCCTCAGCTCCGCGGCTCAGGAGGAGGACGACTGGGTCAGCAGCACCGCCGCCTATGCCCTGCGCATGATACGAACGACCGAGTAGCGCTCACCCCTTGCTGACGGGGAAGCGTATCTCGGTCAGCAGTTCCGCCGGATGAGTGGTACACGGATCGCTGAAGTATACCTCCTCCGGTGGCCCGGCAATCTGATAGCCGTTGGAATTAACCCATCCCCATAGCCTGGCATACGTCTCTCCCACCTTTTCGAACGGCCCCTTGTGAACGGCACAGGCAACCTCGGCACTGTTCACCTTCTTTACACCCACCCCGCTGGCATCTGGCTCGCTCAATGCGGTGTCGTCGGACAGTGGACACTGCAACTCCCACAGCAGTTCTTCGGGCGGGACTTGTTCCGGACTGTTGAGGTACAGCCCGAGGGGAGGTCCGATGGGCGTATATCCCTTCTTGCCCACCCAACCGAACAGCCTGCCGAAGGTCCCCTCTATCCGGTCGTACGGCCCCTTCATCGGGATGAAAGCCACCGTACGCGGGGCGGTCTGCTTCACCACTACTTCATCGGACATCGTCACCCCCTTTGAGAGCGGCAGCCCATTTGTATCACGATTACGATCTCGATGTCAATCTCCTCAAAACTCGGCGGCCAGCATCCCCTGCAGCGGGATCGATAGCGCTCATCCGTACGCCTCTGCCTTGAGCTGCTCCAGGTAGTATATCTTTTCATGATGCGGCCGCCTGCTCTTGTGGTGTCGGGGCAGGATGTGTTCCTGCCCCACATGCCAGCACTCGGAGCGGACGGGAAGCTCATGCTCGAACAGCAGCCTCAGGTCGGGCACTACGTCTCCCTGATGCACCACGCGGTGGCTGTCGGGCACCGTCTCGCCGTATACCCGGGCGAAATCGCGGTCTCCGATGCAAGGGCTGGCGAAGTTGTACATCGTAACCTGGCTGGAGGGGAACCGTGACTGGATATGGAGCGCCGCCAGCGTGGCCAGCGCCGCCCCCATACTGTACCCGGTAACATAGACCCGGACGGGCTTCACCTCCCTAACTGCAGCTATCACCTCGGTCCGCACCGCCCCATAGGCCCTGACGAATCCCAGATGGGCCCTCAGCCGTTCGTGTTTCACCTTCAACCATGGCGCGGTTCCCATCGCCGCCAGCAGTGTGGTGCGCCATCCCTCCATCCTCCACGACACGTCCGTCCCGCGAAAGGCGATGATGATATAAGGTGAGTGTCTATGCTGGTCCCTGAGGATGAAACCCTGGGTGTCGGCCACCTGAACGCCGAAGACATTATGGTACTCACCGCTGAGGTAACGGTACAATCTGCCACGGTGGGCCCCCCTGACCGCATCCTCGCCCTGGTAGGCTTCCATCGCATATTTAAACAGCCAGTATGCCGTTCGCGGTTTATAACGAACCGAGCGGTTTTGTTTCGCTACGTATCGAGGCAATGCTGATGCCCTCTACGCCTTACGCACCGGGAACCTGACCTCGGTGAGCAACTCTTGCGGCGGGGCATCCTCTATCCTGCTCAGATACGCCTCCTCCGGCGGCCCCACAATCTCATAACCGTTCTCCGCGATCCACCCGCGGAGGGCGCCGAAGCTGGCCTTCACCTGATCATATGCTCCCTGGTGCTCGACAGTGGCCAGCGTGGCCTCCTCCAGTTGCTTGAAACCGCATCCCTGCTCGTCCGGCTCGGTGGGGTCCGCGTCACCCACAACGGGGATCTGTAGCTCCCACAGCAACTCTTCGGGCGGCACCTGCTTCGGGCTATTGAGGTACACGCCCACCGGGGGCAGTGCAGGTATATAGCCCTCATCCGCTATCCACGTTCGGAGCCTGCCGAAGGCCTCACCTATCAGGCTGTAAGGCCCCTTCATCGCAATGAAGGCTACTACCTGAGGTTCCCTTATCTTTATCTTTGCTTCTATTGCGACCGCCATAAAAACCACCCCCTTCGGTGATTTTGGCGTTTATTATTTAATTTTATAGTATATTATCACACTTCGTCGCATTTGTCAATATCTAGCTGACCTCCATCTGGGAGCCCTCCGCGGTCTTTATCACGTCTATCCGCCTGTCGAAGGCGTCCTTCAACTCCTCAACATGTGTTATGACAAGTATCTTCTCAAAATCGTCCTGTATTGAATTTATCGCCTCCACCAGGCGCTCCTTCCCGCTGGTGTCCTGGGAGCCGAACCCCTCATCGATGATGAGCGTAGGCAGCGGCGCCCCGGCGCGGTGCGCCAGCAATTTGGAGAGGGCGATGCGCAGGGCAAAATCGATACGGAAGGCCTCGCCGCCGCTGTACATCTCGTAGCGCCGCGTCCCCAGCTCGTCGGATATATTCACATCCAGCGTCTCCAGTTCGCCTTCCCGCTTGCTCTTGAAGGCGCGCTGCGTCTCGATCTTCACGCTCATCCGGTTGTCGCTCATCCTGGCCAGCAGCCGGTTGGCCTCTGCATCTATCTCGGGGATCACATTCTCGATGATCATCGCCTGAATACCCTTCTTACCGAACGCCCGCGCCAGCTCCTCATATACCTTTATCTCGGCAGCGATGCATTTCGCCTCCTCCTCCTTTTCCAGCCTGGTCTGCTCCAGTGCCTGCAAGCGCTCCAGCTTCCCCCGAATCGCCCCCAGCGCCTGGCTCCCCTGCGACTGACGCTGGATCGCCTCTGCGAGGGCCTTTTTTGCCATGCTCAGGTCGGACTCCAACTCGGGGAGCGTTGCGATATCGGCGCTGAATGCCTCTATGCTCTGGGTATCGGCCTTCAAGGTTGAACCCCAGCGCTCCAGTTCCCACTCGGCCTTCCGTATCGCCTCCTCCTCGAGCGGCAAACTGCGCTGAGCCTCAGCGTGATCCCTGTCCAACGCCTCCATCCGCCGCTCACACTGCGCCCGCTCCTGCCTTATCTTTCGCTCCAGATCACCTGTAGCCTGGCTCAATCTCCCGGATTCCTGCTCCAGCTCACTAACCTGTTTCTCGTTGCTGCGAAAGGCCTCCCTCTTCTCATTACCCTGCTTCTCGTAGTTGGCCGTTATCCTCTCTCTCCCCTCCACCCCCAGCGCGGTGCCGCACAGCGGACACTCGGCCTCCCCCTGTTCCAGCATGGTTATCTTGTCCCTCAGCTCCTGCATCTCCTCCCTCAGCCGGCTGTTGACAGAAGTGAGGTGGTGTAGCATGCCCGCTATCTCCCGCTGCCGCCCCCGTTTCTGCTCCAGCTCATCCTCCTTTGCGCCAAGCTCATCGAGGCGAGTTTTCACTTGAGCCATCTCCTCATCGTAGCGGGCAAGCACCTGCTGGTATCTTTCTGTCTTATTCTGGTGTTCGACTACCTGACCCTGGAGATACCGTATCGCCGATTCCGCCTGCTCGATGCGGGCCTCCACCTCCAATCGCTGCCTGGCTCGCGAGTCGAGGTCGTTCTTCCGTTTCGTCAATTCGCTCACCCTGGCTTCCAGTTCCCGGCGCTCCGCATCTACCGCGGCGACCGCCTCCTCCGCCTCCCGCAATTGCGATTCGTACTCTGCCTGCTGCAGCAGTTCCTCCGACATGTGTTTTATATCGCTGAGCGCGAGTTCTTTCCTGCCCTCCAACTGTCTTATGCAGTCCTTCGCCCGCCTCTCCAGCTCATCGTAGCGAGCGAGCCCCAGGATACTGGCCAGCACCTCCTTCCGCCTGTAGGGTTCCGCCTTGCTGAACCTGTCGGCCTGGCCCTGGAGCAGATAGGCGCTGTTGATGAAGGTGTCATAGTCCATGCGCAGTGTGCTGACGATCTTGCCCTCCGTCTCGCGGATGGAGTTGCCGGCGATAGACCTGAAGCCGTCACCGCCGGCTATCTGCAGGTCGAGGGCGGAATGGCCGGCGCGGCCGGCCTTGGGCTTCGACCGTTTGCGGATCACGCGGTAGGGCTGCCCCCCGACGCGGAAGTCGAATTCCACCATCATCTCCGTAGTCCCCAGGTGGATCAGGTCATCGTCGTTCCTGGCCCGCGCCTTGCCCCACAGCGCCCATGTTATGGCATCGAGCAGCGCCGACTTGCCGTTGCCGTTATCGCCGCAGAGGCAGGCGACATGTATCCCGGCGAAGGAAAGCTCCGCCTCACGGTACGGCATGAAGTTGCGCAGGGCCAGCTTGAGCGGGATCATAGGTTGTACGCCCTGCCCGTCTCGGGTATCTCCACCTTGACGCCCTTTATCTCCCTGAAGCGCTCGGGGGCTTCCGTGTGTATGGGGAAGACGACCGCCGGGTTTATCTCCCCGACCAGCCGCTTTATCTCGGGGCCGGAGGCATGGCCCGAGGCGTGGGCCTGCTCATACGGCATGAGGCCGAAATGCTCCAGCCAGTTCTCCACCCTCCGTAGCTCGATTTGCCCCTCATCGTCAAACGGCTCGGTGACTGATCGGATGTAGCACGAGCCCTTGTCCGGACGTATATTGACGAGGTCGGTTAGGTCAAAGAAATCGATCCTGACGATGTAATCGCTTTGGTGGTTGTGGATATCGTCGCAGGTGACGCGATTGGGGTAACTGAGGAACTCGCTCTCCCAGGCTTTGTAATCCTGCTCAATGACGTTCGGCGGGTAGTCGAGACAATGCTGCTTGGTTATCAACCCCCAGCCCTTGCGGTCGATGTAGATAACGATATTGCCATCATCCAGTGCCGGGACACCGGCATCCGTGCCTTCGAGCTTCCTCAACAGGTATGCCTGCTTCAGGTTCAGCGCCAGCTTCCTGCCGGTGGCCTTGGCTACCTCATGGAAGCTTCTCAGCCGCTCGATATCCTTCCACGGGTAATTGGCGATAACCAGGTTCTTGGTTCGCCTCACTATCTCGGTTACCCGATCCTGTACGTACTGTTCGGAATGGCTGCCACCCTCGTCTATGCGGGTACCCTCACAGATCAGCGCTACGGGATGAGCCTCAGCGGCGCGCTCTACGAATTGCCTCGTGAGATCGCCGCCGTAGCCGTGGAACCGCAGGTCGCCGCTGTAGGCGATGGTGCCGCCGGGGGTATGGATCAGATACCCCACCGCACCGGGGATAGAATGGTTCACCGCGACCATCTCCACCGTAATACTGCCGAAGGCGATCGTATCGCCCGGTGTCAGCCCGCTGAAGTTTCTCGGCTCCTTCGCCTCTTCCCCCTTGATCCTGGTGACCCTTTCGCCTTTCTTGTTGGGCCGTGTCTCGAATGTCCTGTGGTAGGTGAGGAATTCGTTGAAGCCGCCGGCGGAGGTCTCCTCCATCGCCGCCAGTATCCTTCTGGTGACCTCCGAGGCGTAAACCGGGATATCCGGCCGCAGGAAATGGATGTAGGCGGAATGGTCGGCGTGGGCGTGGCTCAGGAATACCGCATCGTAGCCGGCACTTGGACTGGCCTCCATGCCGCAGTGGGACAGGTAGTCGACTCGATACAACCGTGACATGTCCCCCAGTCGGGGGAGCAGGCCCAGCTTTATGAAGTCCAGCACCCCGTTGCACTTCTTGGGCTGGAGGAACTCGGCGAAGTACATGTTCGACTGATTGAAGCTCATCCCGAAGTCGAGGAAGATGCGGGTGCCGTCGGCTTCCACAAGTATCTTGTTGCCGCCGATCTCTCCCACACCGCCGTAGAAGGTGAGCGTAGCCATAGCACAGTCAGTAACGATGATGTGACCTTATTCTATCATACCCCGGCCGGCGGCTTACAGGTTGATAACCGTCGAGGTGGCATTTACAATGGTGGTTAGCAGGGGTGAAACATGTTCGATATGCTGACGGAAAGGCTCAACGGCGTCTTTAAAAAGCTGGGGGGCAAGGGCAAGCTTAGCGAGAAGGATGTCGATGAGGCGCTGCGGGAGGTCCGGCTGGCGCTCCTGGAGGCCGATGTCAACTTCAAGGTGGTGAAGGAGTTCGTATCCCGCATCAGGGAGCGCGCGCTGGTGAGCGATGTGCTGGAGAGCCTGACCCCCGCCCAGCAGGTTATCAAGATAGTCAGTGAGGAGCTGACCTCTGTCCTCGGCGGGGAGACAGCGCGTCTGGTCACCAGAGGACGACCCCCCACAGTGATCATGCTCGTCGGGCTGCAGGGGTCAGGGAAGACCACCACCGCGGCCAAGCTGGGGCTTCACCTCAAAGGGGCGGGCCAGCGCCCGCTGCTGGTCGCCGCCGACCTGCGCCGTCCCGCCGCCATCGAGCAGCTCGCCGTCCTGGGGCAGGATCTGGACATCCCGGTCTACCGGGAGGATACGCCGACCAAGCCCGCCGAAGTATGCGCTCACGCCCTGAAACGGACGAGGGAACTGGCCGCGACATATGTTATCGCCGACACCGGCGGTCGCCTCCACATCGATGACGAGCTGATGCGAGAGGTGGAGGATGCCAAGCGGGCGCTCAACCCGGATGAGATATTGCTGGTGGTGGATGCGATGACCGGGCAGGATGCTGTGCGCGCTGCCGAGGAGTTCCACAAGAGGCTGGGGTTGAGCGGCCTCGTGCTCACCAAGATAGACGGCGACGCCCGCGGCGGTGCTGCCCTGTCGATCAAGGAGGTCACCGGTGTGCCGGTGAAATTCATCGGCACCGGCGAGAAGCCGGAGGATCTGGAGGTGTTCCATCCCCAGCGCCTGGCCTCGCGCATACTGGGTATGGGCGATATGCTGACGCTGATCGAGAAGGCGGAGAAGACCTTCGACGAGGAACAGGTCAGGAAGCTGGAGAAGAAGGTGAAGCATGCCACCCTCGACCTGGAGGACTTCCTGGGCCAGCTCAAGCAGATGCAGCAGATGGGTTCGTTCAGCCAGCTGGTGGAGATGGTCCCCGGCCTGTCCTCCATCGCCGGCCGCTTCCCCGATGCGGTGGATGACAGGAAGCTGAAGAGGATCGAGGCCATCATCCTGTCAATGACCCCTGATGAGCGACGACGACCGGATATAATCGACGGGCACAGGAGGCGCCGCATCGCCAGGGGCAGCGGCACCACGCCGCAGGACGTGAATCAGTTGCTCAACCAGTTCCGGCAGACACAGAAGATCATGAAGCAGATGGCGCGGGGCAAGGGTATAGGCTCGCTCAAATCGATGCTGCGCTAGCCTATTCCTTCACCATGGTGACTATCATCGAGCCTTCCGTGATTGTGATATCCACCAGTGAGACGTTGAGGGACGCCCACCGTTCCTCCACACCATGCTCCAGGGCGGTCATGACGGTGTTGATCAGTGTCTTGGGGACAGGTGCCCTGCCGAGGTGCAGATCGTTAACGGTCAAATCCGGCTGCCCGTCTTTGATCGCCACGGCGGCCTCGGACGCTACCTGCACATCGATCACCAGATCCACCTTGGCGAACACCATGATCTGGTCACCACCGAAATAGACCTGCGGGTACTCAATATCGATGGAAAAATTGCCGTCCCTGGCGAGGCAGTAAATCTTCGATGTCGCCTCCAGGTCGGTGATCTCCAGCACCAGCCACTCCCCCTCCGAAGCCCACTCGATCTGGTGCTTGAGAACGTCGATCTTGTCATCCAGATTATCGGCTGCGGACTGGTTGGGCTTGATCCATCGTTGATTCCAGGCATCGGTGGGCGCGTCCCCGGTTACGTAATAGCCTATCACGCCGAACAACAAGATCAACAGCGCAAAGCCAGCCCCCATGGCGAGGAAGCTGGTCTTGATGATCTTCTGATTCAGCTTAGTCCACATAGTCCTTGAGCTTCTTGGAGCGGCTGGGGTGACGCAGTTTCCTCAAGGCCTTGGCCTCGATCTGGCGGATGCGTTCCCGGGTGACGCCGAACTCCCGCCCCACCTCCTCCAGAGTGCGGCTGCGGCCGTCCTCCAGCCCGAACCTCAGCTGCAGGACACGTCGCTCGCGGGCGTTGAGGGTGGAGAGCACGTCGTCGATCTGCTCCTTCAGCAGTTGATGGGATGCGGCATCGGGCGGCGGCAGGGCGCTGCGATCCTCTATGAAATCGCCGAGGTGGCTGTCCTCCTCCTCGCCGATGGGGGTCTCCAGAGACACCGGCTCCTGGGACACCTTGATGATCTCCCGCACCTTCTCCGGGGTGACCTCCATGCCGTGCCCGATCTCCTCGCTGGTGGGCTCCCGGCCGTGCTCCTGAACCAGCCGCCGGCTGATGCGCAGCAGCTTGTTGATGGTCTCCACCATGTGAACCGGGATGCGGATGGTGCGCGCCTGATCGGCGATGGAGCGGGTGATCGCCTGCCGGATCCACCAGGTAGCGTAGGTGCTGAACTTGTACCCCTTGCGGTAATCGAACTTCTCCACCGCCCGGATCAGGCCGATATTGCCCTCCTGAACCAGGTCCAGGAGCGACATCCCCCGCCCGATATATTTCTTGGCCACGCTGACCACCAGGCGCAGGTTGGCCTCAGTAAGATGCCTCTCTGCCTTTTCCGCCTCGCGTGCAACCGTCTCCAGATGGCTCGCCAGTTCCCTCTCTTGAGTCTGCAGAAGGATGAGGAAATCAGGTTTGGACAAAACTTCAGACACCTCTGCGGATGATTTTCCTGCTATTGCCTTGAGGACGCTCGGTGGCAGCAAGCTGCTGTTGAGCGACAGGTTCACCATCTTTTCTCCTACGGCGGCAGGGCTCTCGCCCACGCGTGCGGCTATAGTGGCCAGCAGCTGTTGGTCAAGGGCGTTGTCGATGGCCTCACGGAAGCCGGGATCGGCGATCCTGTCGGCCAGGCCGGCTGCATCAGGCAGCTTGAGCTCTTTCTCCAGCACCTCGATGAATGGAGCCGACTGGCACAGCTGCTCCAGCATGGAGATCATTATATCAGTGGCCGACGGCTGGTTGCCGTAACTCTCGAGCCATTCCTCCTTGATCTTCTTGATGTGCCGGTGCTGCTCCATCTTGCTCGCCAGCACCCTCTCATCGTTGGCGTTCAGCAGGGACACATTACCGATCTCCCGCAGGTACATCCGCACCGGGTCATCGATGACATCCTGCTCTTCCATCTCCAGCGCCTTTTCCAGGTCTACGTCGGTCTCGATTTCATGGCTTGCTGTTTCCTCCTCCACCAGGCCGGAAGCATCATGCTCCGGCCACCCGCTGCGGCCCTTCGTCTCCTCAAGCACGATATCGCTGCCGGAGAAGGCGGCATACAGGTCGGCCAGGGATTCCAGGGCATGCTCTGGCCTCATATCGGGATCGCCCTCGGGATGATCCGCGCCCCTTTTGCGGTGCAACAGCTTATCCAGGTCGTCGTTCTCTCCCAGTGTCATCTACTGACCCCTTTTCTCTCATGTTTCGCTTTTTCAAATACCTCTTTAAGCTGGGCCGTAGGCTCCAATGCCCTCTGGAGCAGTGCCTCCACCTGTTCCTTTATGACGTTCTTATCCCCCTCCGATTCCGCTTCGGAGAGGAGATCCTCCTCCAGCGATTTTAACCTGCGCAGCCGCTGTTCCCACAGCCTCCGTGTGCAGTCGGCAAGGGCAGTCTCCTTTTCCCGCTCGCTGGAAGGTGGCAGGATGCGATTCACCAGGCCGTCGAAGTGGTCGTGAAGGCCGATGTCGAGGCCGTGGCGGAGCGCCTCCACATCCGGGCTATTGAGCCAGGCGAGGAATATCTCCACGTTCTGGGTCGCCTCGAAGTGCTGCGGCGAGAGGGCAACCCCCCGGTCCTGCAGCCAGGGATTCTGCAGCAGCAGCGCCAGGCAGTATTCCTCCAGGGGATGAGCGGAGATGGCAGCAGCGGGGAGCGCTGCGGTTGTCCCCTGCCTTTCCCTTCTTGTCCTTGTGATCTGCGCCGCCCTGTCGGCTAAAGTCTTCTCGGACACCCCCACCATCTTGCTGAGGCGTCTCAGGTAAAGCTCCTTCTCCGCCCCGCTGGCGAACTTCATGATAACCGGCAACAGTTGTTCGACGGCTGCCGCCCTGCCGCCATCGGTATCCAGGTCGTGCTTCGAGGCAGCCGCATTGAAAAAATAATCCATTACCGGGTCGGCCTCGTCGACCAGTTTCTTCCAGGCTTCGAGGCTCTCCCGTATCACCTCGTCGGGGTCCTTGCCACTGGGCATCAGGATGACCTTCAAGCTTCCTTCCAGCCTGGTATCTCCCTCGAGCCACTGCCTGTTCCTGCGATCTACCTTCTCGCTGAATTCCCTCTGCACCTCCTCGATGCCGCGTATGGTGGCCTGCTCACCGGCAGCGTCGGCGTCCAGTGCCAAGGCGACGTTCCTGGTCAGGCGCTTGATGATGCCCATCTGCTTCTGCGTCAACGATGTCCCCATGGGGGCTACGACATTATCGACGCCGTGCTGGTGGGCGGTGAGCACATCCAGATAGCCTTCGACGATGATGGCCTGGTCCCGCTCCCGGATAGCCACTTTGGCCCGATCCAAACCGTAGAGCAGGCCGCTCTTGTCAAAGACCGCCGTCTGTGGTGAATTGATATATTTAGGCTGGGAGTCGTCGAGGGCGCGGGCCCCGAAGCCTGCCGCCCTCCCCGCCTCGTTCCGTATCGGGATCATCAGCCGGTTGTGGAACTGGTCACGCAGCCCCCCTCCCTCCCTTTCGGCGGCCAGGCCGGCCTTAACCATCTCATCCCTTTTGTAGCCCTCCCCCTCGAGGTGCTGGTGCAAGGCGTCCCAGCGATCGAGGCCGACACCGAGCTGAAAAGCCTCTATCGTTTCCGCCGAGATGCCGCGGTGCTTGAGGTAGTCCCGTGCCACCTGTCCCGTTTTGCCGTCGAGCAGCAGCCCGTGGTAGTATGCAGCAGCGGCCTCGTTTATCTGGTACAGCCTGTCGGTCAGCTTCTCCTTGACCTGATCCTTTTGTTTCGATACTAATGTCACCCCGGCGCGGTTGGCCAGAAGCTTGAGCGCCTCCCCGAATTCGATGCCCTCCTTCTTCATGATGAAGGAGAACACGTCGCCGCCGATACCGCAGCTGCCGAAGCAGTGCCACGTCCCGCGCTCAGGGAAGACGAAGAAGGAGGGGGTCTTCTCGTTGTGGAACGGGCACAGCGCCTTGAAATTGCGCCCCGACTTGTGCAGGGTGACGTAGTCCGAGACCACATCCACTATGTCCAGCCGATCCTTCACGTCATCGATAACACTCATCGTCTCATCCTGCCGCCTGGGTGCAGTTTATCATACATATCCTTTGCATACCTGTCTGTCATCCCGGCTATATAGTCCACCACCCTGCGCTCAACGCCTTCATCACGTAGCTTGTACTCGGGGGGAAGGTCTTGCTCACGCACGGTGAAATGGCGGTACAGCAGGCGCACCACATCCCTGTCTAACTCCGCCTCATCACTAAGTATATTATACACCTTTCGGAAAAGGTACTGCCGCAGGGTGTTGGTCGCCTCCCGTATCTCGGGGCTCATTCCGATCAGCGGCTCTTCACCCGTTCCGGTAGCGGACCAGGAGTAATCGATGACATCCGCCACCTGGGTGTTGATCCGCTGGCGATGCGAAGCCCCCAGAACACGGGTGGCCTCCGACGGCAGGTCGCCTTCGGCGATGATGCCGGCCCGTATGGCGTCGTCGATGTCATGATTGATATAGGCCACGGCGTCGGCCAGCTTGCATATCCGCCCTTCCAGAGTAGCGGCATCATCGCCCTGTCTATCCAGGACATCGACCCCGGTTTTGGAGTGCCGCAGGATGCCGTCCCGGACCTCCCAGGTGAGGTTGAGACCCCTGCCCTCGTTCTCCAGCAGCTCCACCACCCGGATGCTCTGCTCGTTGTGGCGGAAGCCCCCGGGGTTGAGCTGGTTGAGCACCTCCTCCCCAACATGTCCGAAGGGGGTATGCCCCAGGTCATGGCCCAGGGCGATGGCTTCGGCCAGGTCCTCGTTCAGATTCAGCGCGCGAGCGATGGTGCGGGCGATCTGCGACACCTCGAGGGTATGGGTCAGCCTCGTCCGGTAGTGGTCGCCGGTGGGGGCGATGAACACCTGCGTCTTGTGCATCAGGCGGCGGAAGGATTTGCAGTGGATTATGCGGTCGCGGTCCCGCTGGAACTCGGTGCGCATCGGGCAAGGCTCCTCGGGGCGCTGCCGGCCACGGGTGAGCCTGCTCCTGGCAGAGTGGGGCGATAGCGATTCCTCCCTCTGCTCCAGCTGCTGGCGAATGAAACGATGCGTCATGCGTATAGAACGGGCCATTATTAAGATCACCCTCACTGATTTACGCTACACGCCGGGCTGGCCGGCGCCGAGGAAATCCTCCAGCGTCAGGTCGGTGAAGGAGACGCCGTCGGTCTCCGCAGGGAGCTTGCCGGTAGGGCAGAGGCTGAAGCACTCGCGGCAGCTGGCGCATACGGTGGAAGCGATCTCGGGGAAGAACACCACCCTGCGCTCGGTGCCGCGCCCGACGAAGCCGATGGCGTTGGCCCCCTTAACCTCATTACAGTAGCGCACGCACTGCCCGCAGAGGATGCAGTTGGTCCTCTCCGCTTCGAAACGGGACTTCGTTATACCATAGCCGCGCGCCATCTCCTCGATGGTCTTGGAGGGAGAAGACGCCAGCATCAACTCGAGGAGCGTCTGGCGGATCTTCTTCACCGCGGCGGTATCGGTCTTAACGTTCAGGCCGTCCTCCACCGGGTACACACAGGCGGTGACCAGCCTGGTCTTATTATTGCGCGAGATTTCCACCGTACAGATACGGCAGGCCCCGTAGGGCTCCAGCTTATCGTTGTGGCACAGGGTCGGGATGTAAATGCCGGCCTTGCGGGCCGCCTCCAGGATGGTCATTCCCGCCCTGGCATTTACCTCTTTGCCATCGATGGTTAGAGTGACTGAGGTGCCCTTCTTCATCGCTTCTTCCCCTTGCTGCGAGTTACTTCCGTCCCCGGCGGCGGTGCCGGCGGAACCGGCTCCCCGGAGAGCTTCACCACCGCATCGAACTTCGCGGGGCAGACCTCGATGCACGTCCCGCACTTGGTGCACTTATCCTGGTCGATTACGTGTACCAGGTTCTTGCCCCCGCTTATGGCGCCCACCGAGCACTCCCGGGCGCAGATCTGGCACGCCTGACACTTTTCGGGCAATATGTAGTAGCTGATCAGGGATTTGCATGCCCCAGCGGGGCAGCGTTTCTTTTGGATGTGGGCTTCATACTCGTCGCGGAAGTATTTTATAGTGCTCAGCACCGGGTTGGGCGCGGTCTGTCCCAGTGCGCACAGGGACGAATCGCGCACCACTGCGGACAGCTCCTCCAGCAGGTCGATGTCACCCTCCTTGCCCTTGCCTTCACAGATCCTGTTCAGTATGCGCAGCATCTGCCTGATGCCTTCGCGGCACGGCACGCACTTGCCGCAGGACTCCCCGGAGAGGAAGTCGAGGAAATAGCGCGCCACATCCACCATGCAGGAGTCCTCGTCCATCACGATCATGCCGCCGGAGCCCATCATAGAGCCCGCGGCGGCCAGCTGGTCGAAGTCCACGGGCAGGTCGAGCAGGCCCTCCGGAAGCACTCCTCCCGACGGCCCCCCGGTCTGCACCGCCTTGAACTTCCGGCCCTGCTTTATGCCGCCCCCGATATCGAAGATTATCTGCCGCAGTGTCATCCCCATGGGCACTTCCACCAGGCCGGTGTTGTTCACCTTGCCGACCAGGGAGAATATCTTGGTTCCCTTGCTGCCCTTGGTGCCTATGCCGCTGAACCAGTCAGCCCCCCTGTCGATTATCAGTGGCACATTGGCCCACGTCTCAACGTTGTTCAGATTGCTCGGCCTCTCTCTCACCCCGCTTACCGCGGTGCGGATGTACTTCGGCCGCGGCTCGCCCACCCTGCCCTCGATGGCGTTCATCAGGGCACTGGACTCGCCGGAGACGAAGGCGCCGGCGCCGCGGTGGATGGTGACATCGAAGCTGAAACCGGAGCCGAGGATGTTCCTCCCCAGCAGGCCGTACCGCCTCGCCTGGTTCAGGGCTATGGAGAGGTTCTCCACAGCCAAAGGGTATTCCTGCCGGACGTAAACATAACCCTCATGCGAGCCGATGGCATAGGCGCCGATGATCAGCCCCTCGATCACGCTGTGGGGGTTGCCCTCCAGCAGGCTGCGGTCCATGTAGGCGCCGGGGTCGCCCTCGTCGGCGTTGACGATGACGTATTTCTTCTTGCCGGGCGCGTTGCGGGTAGTCTCCCACTTCACCCCTGCGGGGAAGCCGCCGCCGCCGCGTCCGCGGAGGTTGGCTTTCTTGACGGTTTCCAGCACCCCCTCCGGGCTCATCTCGAGGAGGGCTTTGCCCAGCGCGGCATAGCCGCCCTGCGCTATGTAATCATCGATGCTCCTGGGGTCGATCGATCGATTGTTGCCGAAGACGATACGGCTCTGGTGCTTGTAAAACGGTATATCTCCCTCGCGGGCGATCCGTTTCCCGCCTTCGCCCCGATACAGCAGCCGCTCCACCAGCTTCCCGCCGATGATGGTTTCGGCGATGACCTCGGGGACGTCTTCGGGCTTGACCTTGACGTAGCAGATCTCCTCAGGGAAAATGATCACCACGGGGCTGTTCTCGCAGAAACCCAGGCAGCCGGTTGCCCGTACCTCCACCCGGCCCGAGAGCCCCTGTTTCTCTATCTCCGCGCTGAAGGCTCGAGATACCTTATCGCTTCCGGAGGAAAGCCCGCAGGTGCCCGACGCGTTTATGGCTATATAGCGCTTCCCTTCCCTTTGCGCCAGTATCTCCCGCCTCTTCTGTGTTAAATCGGCAGACGATTTGAATTTTACCATGTTTCCTTCTATTTGCAGGCTGTAACGGCCTGTTTGATCTCTTTGGCCGAAGGGTTACTGTAGTATTCGCCGTTAACCACCAGCACCGGCCCCATGGCACAACAGCCGAGGCAGTTCACCGTGCTCAGGGTGAATTTCCGGTCGGTGCTGGTCTCGCCCGGGCGTATGCCCAGTACATCCGTCACCTTGTCCATCAGTCTGGGCGCCCCGCGCACATGACAGGCGGTGCCCAGACACACCGATACCGAATTCCGGCCCTGGGGTATGAGGCTGAACGCTTTGTAAAAAGTGGCTATATGGTAGACCTGGCTCAACGGCACACCCAGCTTCCTGCTCACCCTGTGGAGAGCGTCCCCCGGCAGCCAGCGGTTCTCTTCTTGGACCTCTAAAAGTATCTGTATCAGTTCGCTTTTATCTGCATGGTGCTTGTCTATGATCTTCTCGGTCGTCCTCGGTCTGTTGCTCATTTCAGTTATCGATTCTCTCCCTGTTTAACCGCCTTGGACAGCTTGCGCGGAGAACGGGCTTTCTTCCTCCAGAATGAAGGGCTGATCCCCCTCCCCTCCAGTCTGGCGATAAGCTCCCTGGTGCTCTCTATGGCATCCGGGCTCACCGACACCGAGGTTATGCCCCACCTGACCAGCTTCTCGGTAAGCTCCGGGTAGACCGACGGCGCCTGCCCGCATATGGAGGCGGTTACCCCCCGCTTGGTAACGGTCTTTATCAGCCGCTCTAACGCCATCAGCACCGCCTCGTCCCGCTCGTCGAAATCCTCAGCCAGCTTGGGATTGTCGCGGTCTATGCCCAGGATCAGCTGCGTCAGGTCGTTGGAGCCGATGGAGATGCCGTCTATGCCGGTATCGATGAACTCGTCGATGAGCATGACATTGGAAGGCACCTCGGCCATCATCCATATCTTGAAGTCCTTGGCGGACTTCAAACCCTCCTCGTTCAGTTTATGCAGTATCGACGACAGCTGCTTCACCGTCCTCACGAAGGGTATCATAACCCACAGGTTGTTGTATTGCTCCCGCACCCGCTTGATCATATCTATTTCCATCTTGAACAGGTCGGCTTCAGCCATGTAGCGGGAACACCCGCGGTAGCCGATCATGGGGTTCTCTTCAACATCCTCGTATTTCTCGCCGCCCTTGAGGTTGCGGTATTCGTTGGTCTTGAAGTCGGTGGTGCGGTATACCACCGGCCGGGGATGGAACGCCCTGGCGAACTTCAGCACCCCCTCTGTCAGCGTGTCCACGAAATCCTGCCCCCGCCCCTCATCTATCATGTGCCGGGGGTGCTCCCCGAGGTGTGCGATGATGAACTCGGCCCGCAGCAGCCCAACGCCGTCCACGTCCCGCTGGGCCACCCGGTCGGCCAGTTCCGGCTCGGCCAGGTTCACATACAGCCGGGTATTGGTCCTGATAGGTGCCCGGTGAACGATGGAAGGTACCCCCTGTGGCTCCATCACCAGACGCCCGTCGAATATCTTACCTCCGCTGCCGTCAACAGTGACCACCTGCTCCTGTTTCAGAGTTGTGGTAGCTTTCTCTGCGCCCACCACACAGGGGATGCCCAGCTCGCGGCTCACGATGGCGGCGTGACAGGTGCGCCCCCCGCGTTCGGTGACGATGGCCGCCGCCCGCTTCATGGCCGGCACGAAATCCGGGGTGGTCATCTCCGCCACCAGAACGTCGCCTTCCTTCACCTTATCGATCTCGGACGCGCTGCGGATAATCTTGACCGGCCCGGCCGCCATGCCCGGGCTCGAGGGCGACCCGGTGAGTATGGGCTCGGCCTCGGTGGTAAGCGCCCCGTTCTGCTCCGCGCCGGCCTTCATTGTGGTCACCGGGCGGGTCTGCACGATGAAGATGTCCTCCCCCTCCTTGGCCCATTCTATGTCCTGCGGGAAGGAATAATGTTCCTCGATCCTCTTGCCGATCTTGGCCAGTGCGATGATATCCTTATCGGACACCTTCTGCTTGGCCTGAAGGGCATCAGCCACCGGCATCTTCATATTCGGCTTCGCCGGGTCGTGCTCTCCCTGGGTATTGCGCACCAGCTGCCATTCCTGCCGCGCGATCTTCTTATCGATGATCTCCATCCGTTCTTTATCCACGATATAAAGGTCGGGGGTTATCTCACCGGACACGATGGTTTCACCCAGACCGTACACCGACTCCACGACCAGCTTGCTCTGGTCGCTGGTGATAGGGTCGAGGGTGAACATCACGCCGGAGGATTCCGATTGCACCATGCGTTGCACCGGCACCGCTATGCCGACGGAGAAGTGGTCGAAGCCCTGATGCACCCGGTAGAAGATGGCCCGCGACTCGTAGAGTGAAGCCCAGCAGTCCTGAACAGCTTCTATCACATCTTTCTCGCCCATCACGTTGAGGAAGGTGCTCTGCTGCCCGGCGAATGAGGCTTCGGGGAGGTCCTCTGCGGTGGCCGAGGAGCGCACCGCCACCGGCCCGCTGCCCAGCCTGCCGTAGGCCTTAGCTATCTCCTGCGCTATCTCCGGGGGCATGGCAGCGCCGCTGACCATTTGCTTGATCTCGGAGGCGACTTTCTGCAGTTTCCCGCTGTCATTGGGGTCCAGATCGGATAGCATCTCGCGGATTTTGGGGGCAAGTCCCGATTTCTCCAGAAAGTAGAAATAGCTGTGCGCAGTAACGATGAAGCCGGGGGGCACCGGTATGTGAGCCTTGGTCATCTCTCCGAGGTTCGCCCCCTTGCCACCGACCTGGGCTATATCCTCCCTGCCTACGTCCTCGAACCAGACGATTTTACGATCCTTATCCATAGATCGGCGCTATCTCCTTTCTCGGATTTGGCAAGTTGCTATTATAACACATGAGCGCCCTTTTTCAAATATTTGCGACGATGCGGCCGCACCAATCGCCGAGACCCGGAAAGCCGCCCCGACTCACTGTCCGCTCCCTCCTTTCCCGGCAGTTTGCGACTGTTCTACAGGCCCCCCTGTGAGAGCGATAAGGGTTCCCGATACGCCCTGCGGGTATTCGATATGTGTCACCTGCACCCCTCTGGCGCCGGGACAGCTGCCGTATCTCCGCTGATCCAACAGCAGGTCGATCCCTAACACGAAACCCCCTGCAGCGCCTGTGTCACCTCATTGATGGCCTCATCCGGGGTGGAGGCCCCGGCGGTGATGCCTATATGCGGGTTGCCCCGCTCGCACAGCCATCGGGGATCGATCTCTGCGGCCTTCTCGATGTGGTGTGTCTCCACAATATCGGAACATATCTCGGCAAGGCGCCGCGTGTTGGCGCTGGTGCGAGAGCCGACTACCAGCATCAAATCGACCCTCCTTGCCAGCCCCATAGCCGCCTGCTGGTGCCGGCGGGTGGCATCGCAGATGGTGTTGATGATGCGAAGCTCGGCAATGAGCTCTACATAGCGCTCGCTGAACGAGGAAACGAAGTGTACGAAGGCGGGGAAGCTCTGGGTGGTCTGGGACAGGATACCGATGCGCTGCGGCAATTTGGCCCGATCCAGATCGGGAAGTTTCAGGGTGGCTATCCCGTTATCCTCAGCGCAGCCCAGAACACCCTGAACCTCGCGGTGATCCCCGTCGCCGAAAACGATTACGAAGAACCCGGCCTTGTTCAGTCTCTTGGCTGCGTTCTGTGCACGACGCACGAAAGGGCAGGTGGTGTCAACTATCTGCAGCCCGCGCTCCTGCGCCTGCTGCAGCACCTCGGGACTGACCCCGTGCGCACTGATCGCCACCGTTCTGCAGGACAACTGGTCGAGGCTCTCCGCCACCGTGACCCCCGACCGGGCAAGCTTATCCACCACCTGCTGGTTATGCACTATGGGCCCCAGCGTCTGCAGGGGGCCGAGCTTGCGGGAAGCCCGCTCCAGGATATCGATCGCCCGCCTGACCCCGGTACAGAACCCTATCTCAGCTGCCTTCTCGATCTCCATAGTAACCTCGGTATTCCTGGGGCAGCAGTTCCGCTATCCGCGCCATGATAATATCGGTGGCTTGTGCCAGCTGCTCCTTGGTCAGCCGCCCGTCGCGCAGCGGCAGGGTGAAGGGCCGGCCGATGTTCACCTCCACACGGGGGCGGCGGAAGGTAAAGCCATGTGTGATCAGCCGGTGCGAGCCGGTGATACCCACTGGCAGGATGGTGGCGTTACTCCTGAGGGCGATGAGCGCGGCCCCGGTGTACGCCTGCTGCATCCGGGCATCGGCGCTGCGCATCGCCTCGGGGAACATGCCCAGCAGCATGCCCCGCTTCAGCACCTCCTCGGAGCGGCGTATGGCCTCACGGTCGAGCTGGCCCCTGTAGACCGGGAAGGCGTGCCAGCCCCTGGTGAGCGGGCCGAACAGCGGGTGGCGGAACAGCTCGCCCTTGGCCATGAATACTATCCGCCGGGGGATGCTGGCCGACAGCAGGGGCGGGTCGGACAGGCTCAGATGGTTGGCCACCACCATCAGCGGCCCCTGCCGGGGTATATTCTCCTTGCCCTGCAGCCAGTAGCTGGTGCAGAAAAAAAGGAAGGGCTTCATCAAGAAGAATGTTCCGAAGTAATAGAACCAGGGCATCAGCGTTCGTTCACCAGTTTTATGATATATTCCACCACCCCGTCCTCATCCATTTTATCGGTATCGATGCGGACGGCATCATCGGCAGGCCGCAGGGGGTTGGCGCTGCGGCTGCTGTCGATCCTGTCTCTGCGAATGAGGTTATCCAGTATAGCCTGGTATTCCACATCCTCGCCCAGCGCCAGCAGTTCATTGTAGCGGCGGCGGGCCTGCTCCTCCACCGAGACGTCCAGGTATATCTTGAGGTCGGCGCCGGTCAGCACGTTGGTGCCGATGTCCCGCCCCGCCATGACGATACCGCCCCCTACGGCCATCGCCTGCTGCTTCTTCACCAGCACCGTCCTGACCCCGGCCACTTTCGACACCGGGGACACCCCCCGTTCCACCGCGTCGCTGCGCAGCTCGGCGGTCACGTCCCGCCCATTCACGATAACCCTGTTCCCTTCGCTCGATTCGATATCTATCGCGGTATCCTGCGCCAGCCGGGCGAGCGCCGCCTCGTCCTCCAGATCTATACCCACCCTGACCGCCTCCACGGTGAGGGCACGGTACATCGCCCCCGTGTCCACGAAGCGGTACCCCAGCCGCTGTGCCAGTCTCCTGCCTACCGTGCTCTTACCGGAGGCGACCGGGCCATCGATGGCGATTGTGGAGGGCATGGACATCAGCTTGAATTATAGCCCGTTGCGGGATTCAAGGCAATCGTTCTTTATTGCGCTTCTTCTTTGGCTTACGCTTGTGACCGATCCAGAAGGCGGCGGCGAGTAATGCCAGCGTCCCGGCGATGGCTGCAGCGCGTACCGCCGCTCCGCCGTAGGCCGGGGTCTCGTCCGGCTGGGAGACGGTTTCCGCCGAGGTGGGGGTGGCCGTTGGACTGCTCTCGGGCAGCACGGTCGTCTCACCGATCGTGGTAGCGGTGAGGCTGGCGATCGGCGTCGGCGATAACGTAACGACCGGCAGGACGAACCCGCGGCACGGGCTGGTGTCCGGATTATCCACGAATTCCCCACCCGCCGGCGAGCGCTCTATGGAGTGCCCCTCGGATACCCCGGGTGCCGGCGGTGACATGACGCTCGCATCGCTGCCGTAGGAGATGGCGTCGATGACGGTACCCGCACCGTCATTCAGGATCAGGCGGTCGCCGTCGTTGCTCAGCCCGTTGCCTATGGCGCCATCCTCGATAAGCACCACCGGGCAATCGGCATCGGGGAAATTGGTGTAGAAGCCCTCGGAGGCGGCAACGATAGCGAATCCCCGAGAGGCTATAGTGAGATTGGGAATCACGTCGCTCTTGTAGTTGTCCCCGATACTCCAGCCGCGCAGCTCGATGCTCTCGCCGGTGGGGTTGAACAGCTCCAACCACTCGAATGGGGCGTCAGACCCGGGCTGCGGCGGGTTGTACTGCACCTCGTTGATCAGGATATCGCCCTCGACGGCGGTGGTGACGGCGGAGCCGGCAGTCGGTGTAGCCGACGGTTCAGGCGTCGGCGTCTGTGCCGGGTTTGACGTCGGCGTTGCTTGAGCGGTAGCGACAGGCGTCGCTGTCGCTGTTGGCGACGGTGAAGGCGATGGTGATGGGGTCGGCGATGGGGAGGGAGTGGCTACCGCGGGCGGCGGCCCGGTGAAGCTAAAGTCATCGAAGTAGGCAGTGACTGGACCAGTGGCGGTGGGATAGAGCTTTATCACTCCTTCAACCCTCGCTGAATGAGCATGGGGTGGTGCTTTACCACGTACGTACGTGAGTCTATAATCAGGGTCGTTGTTCACTAACCATTGAGAGTTATTAGTAGTACTGGGAAGTAGTTCGCTCCCGAAGCCATCCGGGCTCTCATACCAGCGAATTCGGAGATAGACACGCTCTATATTGGAGCAATTCTTTATTGCCCAGCCACTGAAATTATAAGTTTCACCTTGCTGTACTTGCACTACTTGATAGAACCAACCCTCTGATTTGTAAGACGTAACTTCTGCAGCTTTGTTGCCACTATGAATATAAGATGAGCCAGTAGTCAGTTCAAGGTTGCAACCAAATGAAGGTTGCCAAGGCTCTTTTCCAGCTTCAAACCCGGGGTTGGTGAGGAGTTCCTCCGGCGTGGCGGAGGCAAGGGCGCTGACTGCCAGCAGAGCTATAACTGCCAGCATGGCGCCGAGATATGCCAGCGTGAAGACAGTAATCCGCATGCGCGGCTCCACCGCAAACACGGGTAAATCTAACCGCTAACGGAAGGAAATGTCAAGAGGCCCCACCCGTGATGGATGTGTCCTCGTCGTTAGTATGTTGGATATTGCTTCTACAAAAGTTATTTAGGTATTCAGTTGCCGTTTAGCAATTCTAATTAATTCTTTGTGTGCGTCTACTACTTCTTGAGCAAGTGAATGAAGTTCAGCCACAGCCTTAGAAAAACGTTCTGGCTGCTCATCTTCCCAGTCCGCTGGTACTGATCGTCTTCCGTCTTCAGTACTGAAAGTATTAGAGGTGATACTCTCTAGATATTGCCCCACGGCTTTCCTTAAAATGTTGCGCTTTTTTTCAAGCTTTTTATTATTGAATTCGTGCTCCGCATCATCCCATTCATAATAAAATTTATATAAATCGTCTATTTCCTTTATATGGAAAGAAAAACCGGCCATGTTTTGTGTGTTAACGAACTCTATGCTGCCTTTTGAAGGCATGCATAGCAAGAATTTTTCAAATAGTTGTTTATCGGGATTATGGGTATCACGATTATTTGTTGAAGGTTTAAATTCAAGTGTTATAAATGTAATAAATAGCGTACCCGTTAGAATAGCTGGCCCCCACGTGGGGTCTGTTGCTAGCCAAGCTACTGCACCCATAAGGGTGAGCAAATTTAGTATCTTTAAGATAATAATTAGCATTACGTTTTTTCTTCAAGTAATCATATTTGTGCATAAACGCTAAAGGCCATATTATATAAAAAGGCCTGCTATTGCTGCAATCACGGATAAATCTAACCGCTAACGGAAGGAAATGTCAAGACTTATGATGAAATCTGGCAAAGAGTTCTAGCGCCTTTATTCATCGCACTTCGCCAGACCACATTCCCGCAGGCTGTCGATAGTCCTCCGGACGGCTTCCTCCCTGCTGACGATGGGCTGGTAGCCGAAGTCCCGGGTGGCTTTGGCATGGGTGAATGAGAAGTCTCGGCAGGTAGCGGCCACGGTATAGTGTGTCAGCAGGGGCGCCTTATCCCCTTTCCTCAGCTTCACCCACCACTCTGCAACCGTCGCCACCAGTTTGGCGAACCGGTAAGGCACGCCCCGGTGCGACACGTCGTATCCCAGGGCGCTGCAGATGTCATCGTAGACGAAATCGAAGAAATTGGTAGCGTCATGGTCGGTGATGAAGTAGCACTGCCCCGCCACCGGCGAACCCTGCTCCAGCTTGTCAGCGGCCAGTATGTGGGCATGGGCTACGTTCTCGACGTAGACGTGGCTGAAGATGGAGGTCCCGCTGCCGAGGCGGGGAGGCTTGCCCTTGCGCAGGGCATCGATAACGGTCGGCAGCCGCACCCTGTCTCCGGGGCCGTAGATGCCGGCGGCGCGCAGCGCGCAGGTGAGCAGCCCGCCCCTGCCGTTGGCGGCGATGACCTCCTTCTCGGCAATGGTTTTCGATATGGAGTAGTGGTCGAGATGCTTCGTGGGGTAGGGCAGGCTCTCATCGGCATAATGCAGATCGCGCCCGTCGAACACCACGTCGATGGAGCTGGTGTAGATCAGCTTCTTCACGCCGGCGGCGACGCAGGCTTCCACGACGTTGTGGTTGCCTTTTACGTTGACGTCGTATAGCAGATCCGGCTTGCTGGGGTTCCAATCGATTATGGAAACTGCCTGGAATACGACGTCTACGCCCTCGACCGCCCGGCGGACATCGTCCCAATTAGTGATATCGCCCACAACCTGCTCCACCCTGTCATCGTGTATAGCTTTCCGCACGAAAACTCGAACCTTTTTACCTCGTTCGAGCAACTGCTCCACGATGAAGTGACCCAGCAGGCCGGTGGCCCCGAACACCAGATAGAGTTCCTGCTTATTGTCGGCGTTACCCGTCATCGCTCTCCGTACAGGTCACGCAGCACCTTGCCCTGCGCCTCGATGGACTTCTTGCGCGGCATCAGCTTGCCGGTGATGAAGAACGTCAGCCGGTTGACCCGCCCCGCTATGTGGCTCGGCCTCCTGCCCAATGCATCCAGCGCCTCGGTTACCACCGGCTCCATCTCCATCACGTATGCCAGACGTGTGCGCTCCAGTTTGGGGTTGGAATCGGCGAGGCCGGGGGTGCGGGTCGTCCCCGGCATCAGGCCGAGCACGTCAACGCCCTGTGCCCTCAGCTCCTCCCACAGGCCTTCCGCCAGTATGAGGTTATATGCCTTGGTGGCAGCGTAGTTCGCCACGTAGGCCGACCCCTGCAGGGCGGACGCCGAGGACAGCAGGATGATGCCCCCGCGCTGGCGGCCCGCCATCTGCGCCGCGAATTCGTGCGCCAGCAACAGCGGGGCCTGCACGTTCACCGCAATCGTCCGCAGCTTGTCCTCCAGGCTGCCGCCGGCGAACGGCCCCACCGGCCCGAAGGCCGCATTGCTGACCAGCAGACCCACCTCCAGATCAGCGGTGGCTTTACGAATGGCATCTATGAATTCCGGACTCGAAAGGTCGGCTACGATTGTTCTGACATCCCGGCTGCTGCCCTCCCTGACCTGCCGTGCCGTCTGCTCCAATTCGTCCGGTCTCATGTCAACCATCGCCACATTCACCCCGCGGGACGCGATCTGCCGCGAGAACTCGGCGCCGAGGCCGCGGGCGGCTCCGGTCACCAGCGCCCACGGGCCGTATCTTGCTGCAAAGGTTGGATTCGCTGCCATAGTCCCCTTTCCTCCATTGAGCTACGTGTCATTATACTTCATAGCAGTGCTTTGGGAACATTGGAGTCTAACGCAAAGCTTCCACTTCAGCCCAGTCCAACGATGGTGCATCTTCACCGGGGACATAAGTAATATGGAGGGAGACGTGACTGGTAATCTCTGTGGTATCGTAGTAATAAATGCCCCAGCCTTCGAGCGTTATATACCTGTAAGGTTGGTAGTCATAGACTCTAGTCACCTCTGCATCCAGCGGGATAGCCACTGCGTCAACCCACTGTTCGTAGTATGATTGCGGGTCGGTGCCTATACTTATTAACCTGTCGCTGCGTGGCCTCCCCTGCTGCATGGTGTGCAGGAACTTCTTATCGGTGAGGGCATCGTAGCCATACGTGTTTTGCAATGGTACTATCGTGTACTGGTGATAGTACCACGTTCTATCTCTGTAAACATCCGTATAGATGGTACGATCCACCAGTTCGGCATTTATAAATTCAATCTCAAGACTCTCGTTGTCGGCCTTCATATAAGGTCCCCAGATATCAACATGGGAGCCTACCACATCGTCTTCAGTGACTATCTCGACGATGCGTACGCTGTCGTCAGAATGGAATTCAAAGAGTTTAAATATCCGTGGCGTGACATATGATAAACGAGGCTCGCCGCCAATGGTGGGTACGGGTTCTGTAATGTTATGACCATCGCTGTTTCCGTTATTTAGGAATAGCCATAGAAAGACGCCCAGCAAAATAATAAATACTAGAATCAGACCACACAATCGGTATGATATCTCTAATGACTTTTTTGTATGTATGTCGGCATGTTCAGACATAGTTCATGCCTGTAGTAAGGCGTGGGTCAATTTAACCGCCATCGTGAGTAAAAGTCAAGCGCCTCGATAGCTCTATAGGGCGAGGTTCAGCAGCCCACCGACGACCAATGTAGCGACTAACATCACGCCGATGGCCCCCAGCAGGCCCTTGAAGCCCAGCTCTCTGGCGAGGACCACGAAGGTGGCGATGCAGGGGAAGAACATGGTCAGCACCACGCAGCCGATCACCAGCTGCCCGGCGGTGAGCGCCAGCGGCGCCAGCATGGCTATGGCCAGGTCCTTGCGCAAGAAGCCCACCACGATGGCGGTGACCGCCGTCTCGGGCAGTCCGAATATGCCGCTGACCACCGGCGCGGTGAAATCCGCTATCGCATCGAAAACGCCGAGGTGGTACAGGATGCCGACGACGAAGATGGCCCCCAGTATTATGGGCAGCGCCTCACGGATGAAGCCCGATACCCGCATCCACAGCTTGGTCAGCACCGCACGCCAGGAGGGGATGCGGTAGGGGGGTATCTCGATGAGCAGCTCCGGGCTGAATCCCTTTGTGACGCGGTTGAGGATCAGACCCAGAATGATCCAGACCACGAGCAGGGTGCCGTATATCATGGCCACGTACTGCCACCCCTGAGGCCCCACCAGGCCGATGATCATCGCCTGTGATGCGGCACAGGGGACGGCGATGGAGATCAGTGTGGCGGCGATGAACCGCTCCCGCCTGCTCTCCAGGATGCGGGTGGACAGAACCGCCGGCACGCAGCACCCCAGCCCCAGCATGGTGGGGATGATGGCGTAGCCGTGCAGCCCCATGCGGTGCATCAGGTTGTCCAGCAGCACCGCCAGGCGGGGCAGGTAGCCGGTATCCTCCAGCAAACCCAGCGCCAGGTAGAAGGCGATGATGTACGGCAGAACGGCGCCGAAGGGGATGAACAGGCCGGTGGTGAGCAGCCCCATGGATTGGAAGAAGTCTATCTCGCCGTCGAACAGCTTCCCGACGAGCATATCGTGCCAGAAACCGCCGGAGCCGAGCGCCTCGCTCAGCCTCATCATCAGCGGGGCCCACAGCCTGTCGAACAGGGGTTCCATGACGTAGCCGATCAGTCCTTCGCCGATGAGCCGCACCACGGTGAAGGCAGCGATGAGCACGGCAGCAGCGATGGGCAGGCCGGTCAGCGGCTTCACCGATGCGTCCTGAAGGCGCTCCAGCCAGGTGTGATGATGGTGGCTGATGGCCTGAATCTCATCGACGATGCGCCCGACGGCGGCCCACCTCTCGTCGAGGGTGCGCCGGGGCACATCGGGGCATGCGGCGGCGGGGACGCGGCTGATCAGCTCCATCACGCCCTCCCCGGTGACCGCTACGGTGGGCACCACCGGCACCCCCAGCATCTGCTCCAGCCTGGCGACGTCTATGCTTATCCCCTTGTGCTTGGTGTCATCCCAGATATTGAGGGCTACTATTATGGGGATCTTTCTTTCAAGCAGCTCCTGCGTCAGGTAGAGATTGCGCTCCAGGTTGGTGGCATCGACCACATCGATTATCAGGTCGCCTTCCTCAAGCATCGCGGCGGCCACCTCTTCCGCCTTTGAGGTAGGCTCCAGGTTGTAGGTGCCGGGGACATCGATAACCTCGGTCTCCTCGCCCCAGACCTTGGATACGCCCCTGGTGAACTCTATGGTGGTGCCGGGGTAGTTTGAGGCTATAACCTTGGTGCCGGTCAGACGGGAGAAAAGGGCGCTCTTGCCCACGTTGGGGTTTCCCATGAGGAGGATCTTCATTAATCCACCTTAACGAAGATTTTAGCCGCCATGCCGTGACCGATGGCAGCCTGGGTGCGGTCCACCCGTATGGTCACCGGCCCGCGCATGAACATCGAGCTGACCTTGGTGATGCGTTTGCCCGGCCGGATACCGAGGCCGTTGAGCCTCGCCGCGAGCCCCGGTCCGCCCGAGACCTGAACAACTGTCCCCGACTGACCCGCCCGCATCTGGTGCACCGATATCGGTGTATCGCTATCGGAAGGCCCCGTACCGGGCAGTTGACGTCCTCGTCTAGCGTTTCTCATCGGCTCTCTCCCGGCAGCACCGCTCGCAGTAACCTTCGAGGCGTATATCGCCTTCTAGTATCTCGAATCCGGTGCGCTTGCTGATATTCTCCTTCATACGCTCGGCCAGCGGCGACTCGAATTCCACCACCTTGCCGCAGTTCAGACACACCAGATGGTAATGCTCCCGCTTGCCCTTCACCTCGTAGTGATGGTGCTCATCGGAGAAACGGTGTTCCTCTACCAGCCCCAGCTCCTTGAACAGGCTCAGATTGCGGTATACCGTGGAGAGGCTGATACGCGGCTCGCGCTCCTTAGCCAGCCGATACAGCTCATCCGCATCCAGGTGCCCCTCGGACTGGTTCAGCAGATCGAGGAGCAGTCTTCGCTGACTGGTGTTCCTCTGCACCTTGAGGCCCTTTACCTCCGGCATGGCGAACAACCCTCCCCGTTATTGCTAATCATTACCATTAGCGTTTAATGTTATCATACGTGTTGCCGCTTGTCAATACCCGGATTGGGAGGGCGATTTGTAACCAGTTTGGGGTTATGCTAGAATGCACGGGCGAGGTTGCATGAACTGGTTCGATATCATCCTGATCATCGCTCTGGTGCTGGCCACGCTCATGGGGGTGTGGCGGGGGCTGATCAGCATGGCACTGCCCCTCATCGGCCTTATCATCGGCATCATAGTCGCCGGGCATCATTACGGCACGGTGGGCGGGTGGTTGCCTATCGACAACCCGGAACACGCTAAATGGGCGGCCTATGCCATCATCATCATCGTCTTCCTCATCGCGTTCGGCATACTGGCCTTCTTCCTGAGCAGACTGATCAAGTGGACGCCACTGG
>Ga0180433_10002366_pt1 | contig 29226 bp, 21 predicted proteins | sample SS_ome_8_FD_132980 | JGI IMG/M metagenome (GOLD analysis project Ga0180433, IMG submission 132980) | Hypersaline lake sediment archaeal communities from the Salton Sea, California, USA - SS_1_D_1 metaG | ecosystem: Environmental > Aquatic > Non-marine Saline and Alkaline > Hypersaline >... | reverse complement strand
TATTTTAACAAACTTTATGAATATTACATTATTAATGACAACCCAAAAATAGCAGTTGGTGTTATACAATTTATAAGATTCTTTCAATTATTTGCAAACAAAAATGTAAATTGTATTTTCATATTTTTGAATAGAAATGGTGAATTTGATAATAAAATTTATGATAGTTTTCTGAAAAATTTCAGAAAATATTTATCAAATTTAATAAATAAAATTGCAAAAACATCTGAATTTAGTAAAAGTATACAGTTTAGTGATTGGCGTAAACAATTAGAAAAAAATAAAAATCAAGTTAACCAAAACAATGAAAAATTAGAATTAGAAAAACAATATTGGGTAATGTATAGGGAAACACTCAAGGTTTTAAGAGAAAAAACTGGAGAAAAGATTAATAAAAATTCGGAAAATATATTGAACAAAAAAAATTTTAGTACGTGTGTTAAAGAAACTGGTACTGATAGGGTTTTTACAAGTATTCCGAAAAAAATAAAAGAACTATTAGATGAATATAAAATTGCCATTATGAATATACTAAAAAAAAAGAATAGGCAGAACAAAGTAACCACAAATGTAAAAAACACCACAACCACAAATGTACGAAATAATAACCTTAAAAAAAGATTATCTATATTAAAAGGTCATTTAGATATAAAATCTGGAACAGCTTTGTATGACGAAAAATGGAAACTTGCCTCAAAATTGGTACAACAATCAATTAACAATAATATATCGAATTCTGATCTCGAAAAATTGTATAGAAAATTGAATAGAAAAGAGAAAACGTTAATTGATGAAAAACTCAGGCACATAAATCCTGATTCAGATAAAAAACTGTTAATATATATAGATATTATGACTGAACAATCAAGAAAGAGACATAGATGTGTGTATATGAATAAAAATAAAGTAAAAAATGGCACAAACTGTTTAAAACAAACAAAGATGATGGGTTTGAATAGACATTGTTCATCACTGTGTTTCATAAATCGTATATTGCCTGATATCAAAAAAAATTGATAAAATGAATAGAATTACCAACAATGTCCTACTAATTAAATTTTTTTTTACAATTAATTATTTTTTTTAAATAAAAATAAAAAAAAATGAAATATATTTAAAGAAAAAATTCTCTATTTAAAGTAGTGGTATAATTATGAGTTACGATAATTATGATGAATATTTGAACGAAAAGTTGAAAAATAAATCAACGAAAGAGTATAATTTGAATTATGATGAATATTTAGATGAAAAGTTAAAAAAAGAAGCAATGAGAGATTACATTTTTAAAATAACCAATATTGAGAACTCAAACCTCAACCCACCTGATCCAACCCCCCTAAAAATATCTACAAGATCAGCCACGAGTGAAATTTCAACATTTGTGGATTTGGTCGGAATCATAACTAGACTTATGAAGAATATAATAAAAAATATAATTAAGGGTGAAAATCCTGATTACTTAATCAAGGGTGTGATCATGAAGAAATTCTCTTTCTCAACATTGGAAAAACATAAGAAGAAGACCTTAAAGCTAGACGAGGTCGAAAAGGCGTTGGAATTGTTAAGTAGTAAGAAGAGGGAACACTTTTACAATTCAGCATCTATATATGTCAAACCTGATAAAGAGAGGAGACCCATTAGTATAAAGCTATTCTCAAATGGAAGCATATCTATGACTGGTTGCAAAGAGAATATAGATGGTCGCGATGCTGTCAATGTTCTTTTAGCAGAGTTAAAGAAGTATGGTGATGAGTGCTTTGCTGACAAACCTCAGGAGGAAATTGATGAGTACAATGCAAAGAAGAATAGTAGTAAGGTCAATGGTGTTAAAGATCCTGATCAAATTGCTATCACGAAGTACGATATCACAATGATCAACAGTGATTTCAAATTGAATTTCATGGTTGATAGAAAGAAGTTACACAATATACTTCTTTATGATACAAACTTGATGGCTTTATATGACGATTACTACCCTGGTGTAAAGATATACTACTTCTGGAATATGTTCAATGATGATAATGATGGTGTTTGCAAATGTGTTAACAAGTTAAAATGCAAAGGAAAAGGAAATGGTATGGGTGAGGGAAAGTGTAAGAGGATTACTATTGCAGTTTTCCAGAGTGGATCAGTAATGATTACAGGTGCAAGATCAGAGTTACAGATTAATCATGTGTATAAGGATATTATAAAGTTGATACATAATAATTATGGCAAAATTATCAAGTTCTCTATTCTAGATCACATTAAACCATTAGATGATGAACCACCTGATGAGAGCTACATAACAGAAGCAGATAATGAAGTTGGTGCAAGTAATTTTGAAGGACCAGTCCGGAGGATTAAGATAAAGAGAAACAAGGAGAGATATATAGGTGTGTAAATATGGTGTACATTGTGGTTTACTTTTTAAAAGTGTAATACTTTTTTCTTTGAAAAAGTATACATGGAGTTAGATATGGATAATTTCAAAAACTTTGATGAATCAAATTATTTTCTTTTGAGAACAAAGAATTATCATAAAACAAATGTGAAATATTCAAAAAAGAGACCTCTTTTGAATATGTTCAAAGCGTTCCGTATAGACAGAAGTGATCCTGAATATTACAATGCAATGTTTGATAAGATTATCGAATCAATTGATATTGAGGAGAAACTCTTCATAGTGTGCCTGAATTTTCACAATAACAATTTAATCTTCGTTTTCACCGGTTTAGACAAGGTAGATGATAAGACTTTCAATAAATTCGTAAACTCAAATGACAAATTTTACAGAAACAGTAGACTGAAACTACTTCCAATAGTCAAAAGTGAATCAAAGATTCTAAAACTTGTTTGCAAAGATAACAAACCTATAATAATAGGAAAAAAGACTGAAACACTTTACACCAATTGTAACAGATACTTCAGAATTGAAATAAATTTATACAAATCTCTTTTAATAAGAGCTATTATAGACAAAGTTGTCAAGAATTGTAAAAATTTATCGCTATCTTTCGGTCTAACAATGGAGACCAAGAAAGAAGATAAGATGACCGAGGAACTTTATGCAGTAATAAATATCGGCAATTTAAGCAAAATAATTAACTGAGTTAACTTTTCGTTGCTTTTTCTTAAAAGAATTATGCATAATTCTCTTCATAAAATCTATCTCTATTTTTTATTTTATCGTATACTTCTTTTGACACACATTGTGCCCTGAGTTCACCAAATTCACAATCATAAGGAGCTATGTTAATAGGAACTAAGTTTTCCCCTTGACATCCACACTCTTTCAAGAATTGATAAGTTAAATTTGGTGTATTCGCTCTTATACATTTTGTTGTATTTGGTGGTCTTGTTGGCAACTCATTTATATAACCCTTCGCACATATCGCTCTTCGCGTATTCCTATCGTTACTACACACCATATACTTCTTCACACCATATGTTGTGAATCTATCCAATCCCTCATCACGAGCCTTCATTTGACACGCTTTATCCAACTTTGTATAAAAATCATAACATTTTGTATGTAGTTCTCCATCATCAAGTGTTACACCATCTATTGCACCTTCTTTACAAGTTGCTCTCCATTTATTATTGAAGGGTGATGGACACTTTTCCAATTTTGATACACCGAAGGCTTGACCAAAATCTTTTTGACATATTTTTTCAAAATCACTATTCCTCGCATAACACGCAGTTTGGTCAGAATTTCCTTTCAAATACGACATACACTTATTCAAATTCTCCTCTGAAACTTTCTTATTATTTGATGTGGTTTCTTCTGTTGAAACTTTCTTATAAACTTCGTTTAAAGGCAAACACACATTGCCTTTTGACAATAACCTTATACCCATCTCAGTATCACTATATCTACATGGTCCTTGCACCATATTTCCAACACCTCCATCATCATCCTGATACTTCATTAACTCCTCTTCTAATGAATCCAGTTTTGAACAAGAAGCTCTTGCATTATCTATTCTCTCTTCTAGTGATCTCTCTTTCTCACTATCAACACCAGCATTTTTCACACAAGATACAAATGACGGTGTAAACTGCCCATCCTGTTCTTTATAGCCAGTTGGTAACGTAGTGAAACTCTCATTAACATCATCATTCTTTTTAGAGTTATTCACTATTAACATAATCATAATAGTGTAGACCATTATGAATAGAACAGCAGTCATACTCAACATATTCACTTTTGATCCCAAAAAATATGTTCCTATACCAACACCTAAAACAACTATTGTTATAATAGCTGAAATGCCTATTTGGATCTTGGTCTTCGATTTCGCATATATTGAAATCACACATACTAAAAGTATAACTATTAAAATGGTGAGAAATGTGTAATCAACAGTTATATCCATACTATTTATTACATACATATTTATTTAAAAAACATTGTTATTGTCCAAGACACAATACCTATCAATGATACTTGAGAAACATACAAAAATGTTTTATTCCAATTTTCTGTGCGATCATATATATAACCAGCCAATATTGGTGAAGAAACATCCCCCAATAAATGAATAACACATATCGATATTGCACAACTTATAACTTTCATTTGATCATTCAACTTATCTGAATATTTCTTATCCTCAATTGACCATATTAATATCGAATTTATTGGACCAACTAATCCAAAAAAACATATCTCCGCCAATCCAAACAACGCAAAAAACAGATTGATATTATCAAAACTGAATATTACAGAACATCCAAGATATCCAATAACCAAACCCGCCAATGCAACAATATTACCTATCTTTATTTGATTATTTGCATACCTATTTTTCAAACAGTCCAACAATAAACCTCCCGATACTGATCCAACTATACCAGATACCACTGTAAATCCACCAAATATATAACTTGCATCGGATGCACTATAATTATAAAATTCCTCTATATAACCCGGACCCCAAAATGAGAAAGTACCTATCACAAAATTATACGCAGTGTATCCCAACAAATACACCATAAACATTCTATTTGTTAATATCTTAACAATTTTCTCCTTCAAAGACATTTCACTTATTGTTACATCATGTGAATTTGTTAATGGTATTTGAAGTTCTGTAGATTTGGTTGTCTCAAATCTCTCAAGTTTCTTAACAAAACAGAAGAGAGATGAACTTATTGCTATCACTACAATACCTTCTATCATAAACAGGTAATGCCAATCTATATATTGACGTAAAAATCCACTTATAACAAATCCTAAAGAGAAACCTAAAGGCATCGCCAGAAAATACAGTGACATCATTATGGATCTATGTTTCTTATCACTTAATTTATCTATGAATGGTGGTACAATTGTGCCATATGATGCTTCACCAACTCCGACAAAAGATCTGAATGCAATAAACAGATATATATTGTTAAAAAATGCACTTAATATGTTGAAACCAGACCAAATAGATAAACCAATGAAAATTAAAATTAACTTATTGTATCTTTTTACTAAAAGTGAAAAGATAGGTGAAAAAGCCAAATAACCAATAATGAAAGATGAATTTATAAATCCACTTGTCGAATCACTTATATTATATTGCTCAACAAAAGTCGTATCCAAACTCGATATAAATCCTCTGTCAATATAATTAAACAGATTAATCAATATAAATATCCAATTCAATATCCTCATTGTTTTTCAATATGAAATCTAACTTTAACCATTTTTCATATTGAATTTTTTATAAGATTTTTTAATACATTGACCACTGAGTTTTATTGAATGGTGCAATTCTATCCTGTTCATCCTCTTTTGACGCATCCTCATTAACCTTCTTATCACAGAAGTCCTTCTCTTCACAGAACGGCTTCTTAGGTATTGCAACTGAACCCTTTGGTTTCACTCCATAACAGTTCGCACCAAACTTCAACAAAGGATTGGCAAAGAATCCTCCATTAATTCCTGGATGTCCGCATGATTTACGTTTTCTCGGATCAGGGTCTTCCTGAAGATCATCCCAATAACACTTCTGTACTGGGAAGAAAGCATTCTGTCCCTCTGTCCATCCATATGTACACCAGTTTGCACCCTTATTATAAGCCTTTATAACCTCATTCTTTGTTGCCAAACGAGCACCATACGCTGCACATTTACATCCAGCCTGTTTGTATGTCAAAACTTGATGACCTACATGGAAAACCTCCTTATCATCCTCCAATTCTCTCTCTTTATAACTTGTTGGTGCATACTTAGATGTACATACGTTTGAGAAATTGAAACCTAAAATATAATCCAAATACGATCTCTTAGAGTGACAATCAGTAATCATATATTTCACTGTAAATACAAGGAGATACACAACTATCAAAATAATAAGTGTTCCTAAAACTACCATAAGAATATTTTTAGGGTCACTTCCACCAATATTAAGTTGCGTAGAACTCTTCTTAGGACATTTTCTAACAACATTCGATGATGATGAGTTCATATTATAACTATTATAATATAATAATTTGACTCAATATTTTTCATAAATGAGCAAATATGCATTCTTTGTAACAATCTTTGACTTCAACTCATCCATATCATCATAATCAATATCCACTACTGATCTATCATTGTACAAAACCCATTTCGATCCAGAAGATGGAGTTCGTGTAATCGCAAAATAGTGTCCACCACCTGAACCACCCATATGGTTGGCGATAGAGATTAAACGATATGATGAATTACCTGTAGCCAATCCACTAGCATAAGGACTCATGTCCAAATTGTTTATTGGAAAGTCTATATGATCGTTAATCTTTCTACCTGTATGATGAAACTTGAACCGTTTAAAGCTCACAATTAGGTATTTTGGTAGTTTCCAGAAAGTGAACCGCTTCTTTGCGTCCATTTTAACTTTAATGTCTCCGTTTTCATACTCGTACTGATTATCTCCATTCAATCTCTCAAACGCACAGTGATTATCTAAACAATCGTATATACTGTTACCAGTAATCTCCAACGATAGATAGTTGAATCTGTCAAAATTCATTGATAAAAGCTTATTATCTGGAGTATCCGAATAGATCTCCAAAAGATACTGACCACTGAAAAGCTCAATCATCGTTGAATACTCCTTCTCAATTGATCTTTTCCAAGACTTATATGAGTCTAATAGAAGATCATCAGTCTTGTTTTTTGGCTTTCCCTTGAACTCAATTGTTACCTCCTCTTGAATCGAAATATGTATAACGTCGAGCAAGAATATCAAAAATTCTTGAATATCGTGTTGACGTCCCAATACAAATTTGAATTGATGTGTGGAATGTTTATTGAACTCTGATAGTCGCTCAATGAAACTATCAGGTACTATGGGTCTATCTGTAGTAAACATCTTTTTCAACAGATTGCTGAACTCGAAAGTGATGCGTGATTCATTCACGTCTCTATTTATATCACCCAAATAGTTACTACTATTATCTTCAGAACACAGATAATCACTGAGTTCGTTGACGTTAGCAATACATTGAATAGCTGTATTTACATAACACGTGTTACCCATATTTCTTAAACCACAACGTCTCGATCTTATCATTTTGGTTGATTTAGACATAGTATCCATTACTCTAAGTATTACTTAGATATATAAAATCAATTTTTAAATCACTCAAAAAAAATTGACATGAATTTTCTATAAAAAAAATCTGCTCCAATTGGATCATGTTTTCAAAAAACAAAAGTTCGAAAAACATGGTATCTCGCAATACCTTTGGAACTGGATGTAAACGTAGCAAAAAGTTTAATTTTTTGCGAAAATGGTTCGTCCCTAAAGGAGGTAACGATATAGATTTCTAAATGGTCGCATCATACCGTTTATATAATTACAAATATATTTATAATACAGTGAGCCTGGCTTTTCCAAAAGAAAAAAGGAAAATGATTTTTTACGACCAAAGATGATATTTAAAAACTAACCAATTAATCTTAGCATGTTAAGACCAAATTATTCAAAAAGTAATGACGATTTGATAGTTCAACTGAATGACTGGACCGAATCAGATGTTGCTGTGGACGATGATGAATCATCTTCATCAGAAGATGACTATGGTAACAAGAAGAAGAAGTTTTTCAAAGAAAGAAAGTACGTTATTCGTGCTTATGGCATTACAGAAGATGGTCACTCAATTAGTGTGAATATTACGGATTTCACACCATTTTTCTTCATTGAAGTTCCAAAAGGTTGGAACAGATCGATGGTGAAAATGTTGAAGAATAAAATACAATCGAGAGTTAATAAATGGAGTGTTAATTCACTTATTTCATTCACAATTGTTAAGAGAATTCCATTCTACGGTTTCTGTAATAATGAACAATCTTTCTTCATTAAGCTTGTTTTCAAAAATCTGAGTGGTTTCTACTCTTACAAGAAGGCTGTTAATCAAACAAGTGAGAATCCAATCAGAATTCGCGATGTTGATTACGATGTTTCTAAACTTCTTTATGAGACTAAGGTAACACCGTTACTGAGATTCTTTCATTCCAATGATTTGAAACCAGTTGGATGGGTGAAGATTCCAAAAGGATATTATAAGCACAATTTTCCGAAGAAGACTAGATGTCAAATCGATTGTACAGTTAATTACAGAAATGTTCAACCAGTTGATCTTACAAAGATTGGTAAGTTTGTTGTTGCATCTTTTGATATTGAGTGTACAAGTGGTGATGGATCGTTTCCAGATGCTGATAAGAAGGATGATAAGATCATTCAGATCGGTACAACCGTTAATATTTTCGGTGATGATAAAATATACAAACATATTGTTACATTGAAGAAGTGCGCAGAAATCGAGGGTGCAATTGTTGAAGAGTATGAGAATGAGAAACAATTGTTGATTGGATGGTGTAACTTTCTCAGACGAATCGATCCCGATGTTCTTACGGGATACAATATCTGGGGTTTCGATTGGAAGTACATTTATCAAAGAGCAGGAAATGGTAACGGTGGTCAATGTGCACCTTATCAGGAAACATTGTTGAAGAAATTGTCGAAAGCGAATCCGGATGATCGTGGAAAAGTCGGTGCAAAATTCGTTGAAAAAGAGTTGCAATCATCTGCATTGGGTCAGAACTTTCTGTACTATATTCAGATTGACGGTATTGTACAAGTCGATTTGTATAAATTGATTCAGAAGGATTACAACTTGGTGTCTTATAAATTGAACAGTGTTTGTGAACATTTTATGGGACAGAACAAGGAGGATCTAACACCTAATCAGTTGTTTAGAAACTTCAAGCGAGGAACACCAGAAGATATTAAGGAGATTGCAACATATTGTATTCAGGATAATGTATTGTGTACGAATTTGATTAACAAGTTGAAAGTTATTCCAAAGAATGTTGCTATGGGAAATGTTTGTTGCATTCCTTTCTCATATCTATTCCTTCGTGGTCAAGGAATTAAGATCTTCAGTTTGGTTATTAAAAGATGTACTGAAGAAGGATTCTTGATTAAGAACTTGAGTCCAGAGGATATCGATGCTAACTCTTATGAGGGAGCTATTGTTTTTATTCCAGAACCTGGATTGTACTTAGAACCTGTTGCAGTTATGGATTTTGCATCGCTTTATCCATCATCTATGATTGCGGAGAATATTTCACATGACTCCATTGTTGGATTCTTGGAGTATTATCTAAAACCGAAGAAGAATAAGAGTGATCCTGATGAGTATGAGTTGAAAAAGGATACTATCAGGAAAGAGTATGAGGGATTGCCAGATTATGAGTATATCGATATCAAATACGATATCTATCAAGGCAAACTCGATGAGAAGAAGAGAGTTGGATACAAGATTTGTAGATACGCTGAGAGAAAGGATGGTAAGAAAGCAGTTCTTCCACGAATTCTTATGGATCTATTGAAAGCTCGTCGTGATACCAGAAGTAAGATCAAGTATAAGCATGGTGTTGCAAAGGATGGTAAGGAGTATGTTGGATTGTTGAAGGAGAAAGATGGTGTTTACACATTCAGAAAGGTTGAGGGTACTGAGGAGAAGGTTAATAAGGATGATATTGTTGAATTGCGTGATGAGTATAGTGAGTTCGACAAAGAAAATCTGGATGGTCAGCAGTTGGCTTTCAAGGTAACTTGTAATAGTCTGTATGGACAGGTTGGAGCAACAACTTCACCAATCTGTTTCAAAGAGTTGGCTGCATCAACAACTGCAACTGGACGACTCATGGTTACCTATGCACGTGATTATACTCTTGAAAAGTACCAAGGAAGCAAGTTAGTTTATGGAGACAGTGTGTTAGGTGATGAACCGATCTTGCTAAAAGATGTGGAAACTGGAAATATTGTTATCAAAACAATCGAGACGCTTGGTGATGAGTGGATTGATTATGGAAACTTTAAACCATTCGATCCAGAAGATAGCAGAAAGGAGAAGGAACAGGCTAAATGTGATAAATATTTGGTTTGGTCTAATGGAGGTTGGACGAAGATTAAGAAAGTTATTAGACATAAGACGAAGAAGAGGATTTTCAGAGTAGTGACAAAGACAGGTGTCGTTGATGTTACAGAAGATCATAGTTTGTTGGATAGTCAGTGTAATATTCTCAAACCGAAAGATGTTGTTGTTGGAGAAACAAAATTATTGAAAGGATATCCAGATGTTGTAGCGGATAAGACTTTACAGTTTGGAACAAATCCTGTGGAGTTTATTAGTAGAGGCAAATTGAAAACAGCACAATTGGTATATAAATTCAAAGAGGTAGGATATAAGGTCAGTATAGAGAGTATAAAGAATAATGAGTTTCATTTGAAATTCTATTTAAGTTCAGAAAAAGATGATGGAATATTGAAGAAGTGTTATGAGATTGGTAAGATTGGAGAGGATAAGTATGTGTACGATTTGGAAACTGAGGAAGGTAATTTCCAAGCAGGTGTAGGTGATATTATTGTGAAGAACACTGATAGTGTATTCATTAATTTCGCGGACTACATTAGGAAGAAGTACAGTTCTAATTACGAAAATAATCAAATCGATGACAGAGAGATGATGAGATTGACTATCGAAGTTGGTAAAGAGGCTGGATCGTATGTAACGAGTAAATTGAAGAAACCTCAGGATCTGGAGTATGAGAAGGTGTTCTGGCCTTTCATGATTTTCAGTAAGAAGAGATATGTCGGAAATAAGTATGAATACTCTCCTGATAAGTTCAAGCAAACAAGTATGGGTATTGTTCTCAAGAGACGAGATAACGCACCAATTGTGAAGGACATTTATGGAGGAATTATCGATTTCTTGTTGAATAAGAGGAATGTGCCTGGTGCATATGACTTCTTCAGAATGAAAGTCAGACAGTTGCTGGATGGAAAGATTGATATCAATAGATTGGTCATCAGTAAGAGTCTGAAGGCGAATTATAAGAATCCGACGACAATTCCACACAAAATGTTAGCAGACAGAATGGGTGAAAGAGATCCAGGTAACAAACCCCAGTCGAATGATCGTGTTCCATACTGTTTCATTGATGTGTGTAATTTGAAATGCAAGAAGTGTAATGTGAAGATTGATAAGAAAGATTGCAAATGTGTGAAGTGTATGGATCTGTACTGTAAAAGACACATCAAGGATCATGGAAACATGTGTAGAAATCTGTGCAGATTCTGCAAAATGCCAGAAAGAGAGTTGGCAGATGGTACAAAGAGTATCAAACTATGTAACATCTGTAAAGGATATTATTGTAAGAATTGTTTCCAGAAGCATAAGCTGAAGGAGAATACTAAGACAGGTGAAATTACATATGATAAGTGCAAGAAGGAACTGTCTACGAAATTGATTCAGGGGGATATTGTAGAAGAACCTACATATATCAAGGATAATAACTTGAAGATTGATTATATGTACTACTTGGAGAGACAGATTGAGAATCCAGTATTGCAGATGTTCGGATTGATCAGAAAAGATCCAGAGAATATTATAAAGGATATCAAAAGAAAGTTCATGAACAAACAGAGTGGTAGGAAATCGATTGAGAGTTTCTTTGGATCAGGGAAGAAGCGTACTAGCAACTAATGTAATGGTGGTAAAATTCTAGGATTGACCACAAAGGTATCTCTACGAATGTAAAATTCTAGGATTAACCGCAAAGGTATCTCTACGAATGTAAAATTCTAGGATTGATTTTAACCCCCTTCGGGATTTCACGAAACCAACCAAACTCACGTTGCCTACCATTGCTCTCCTCAATATCACCAAATCTTTCCAATTTCATATTCAAAATACCCTTAATTTTCCTTGGCAACTCATCTGAGTTTACAGAAATATAGAACAAAAGGTATTTTGAATGTTTTACATATTTTTTTTTAATAGTAGAATGTTTCAATAGTTTCAAAAAATGCGATCGAAACTGCGGAAATTGACATCTACGCTTACCAAACAACCTACCGTTGGTCTCTTCGTAAACTTCACGAACTAGACTTCCAATAATGCAATGTTTATGCTCACGTTTCGAGTATGGGCATATATCCGTTTTGTCTACTTTGCCTCCCAAATCTGACCAACCTTTTTTTCCAACTTCATTAATCAACAACATTTGCCCATCAATATCGATAATAGCACCTGTTGCACATATTGTATCTCCATTTTCACAATGAAACGCCATACGTCCATTTGATCTTACTGTATTTTTATGAATACATAATGAATCCATATTATATAATTGTATTCTATGTTTCTTAAATTATTTTTCAAATTTTCATAGACATAATTAAAGATTTGAGTCATTGTTATTTTAATGGATTATAACTCAATTGAAAGTGATATACGTATAGAGGAATTGGAAATACCTCCCAAAAAGCAAACATGTTGGGAAGCTTTTTGCTTATATCTTAAACGTATTTTTCAGAAAAAATAGAATAATTTTTTAATATTTGTCAGAAAAAATTGAAATAATTTTATCACGATTTTTATTAAATTGTAATAAAACATGTCATACATTTATTTTTATGGTCATAGAAAACAACATGGAGACTATGCTTGTTTCAGTAATTGGTATCCTACAAAGTTCACTTGTGACGAAACAAACGAAACTTTTGCAAATGTTGAACAATACATGATGTGGAGAAAAGCCACTCTTTTCGAAGATTCTGAAAAGGCTCTTCAAATAATGGCAACGGACAATCCAAGTGCTTGTAAGAAACTTGGCAGACAGGTATCTGGATTTGATCAAACCATATGGGATAAGAATTGTGAGGAGATTGTTACGAAAGGATGTTTTCTGAAGTTCTCTCAAAATGAAGATTTGAAGAATGTACTCCTTTCAACAGGCGAAGCAACCTTGGCAGAAGCAAGTCCATATGATAGAATTTGGGGTATCGGATTGTCTGTGTCTCAAGCTCAAGGAAAAACAGAGGGTGATTGGAGAGGTAAGAACCTTCTTGGAAAGTGTCTTATGACTGTTCGAAAAGAACTTACAAAAGAATAAATAAAATATTCTATTATAAAATCCAACTTGACTTAAAATCTAACCTGACTGTATAAACTATTATGAAAGATATATATGAAGAATCCATGAAAAAGGCATTCAAAGGAGGAATTGCAGGATCGAGTGCTATGGTATTACAAGTTGGTAGTCTAATGTGGCTCAGAACAACTATGATTTATCAATATCGACATGGTACACCTTTCATGAAGACTCTTAAAATTCTTTATAAAGAGGGTGGAGTTCGACGATTCTATAGTGGTGTTGGTCCGGCATTGGTACAAGGTCCTCTCTCGCGTTTTGGAGACACTGCTACAAATATCGGTGTTTTGGCATTCTTGGAAAGTAATGAACAAACAAAGGACTTGAATATAGGAGTCAAAACAGGAATAGTATCATTTATCGCAGCGTTGTGGAGAATAAATTTGATGCCTATAGATACAATCAAGACTACTTTACAAATTGAAGGAAAAAATGCATTCCCTTTATTGAAAAATAAATTTAAAATAGGTGGTCCATCTATATTTTACCATGGGGCATTGGGAGCTTTCGCTTCAACATATATGGGTTATTTTCCGTGGTATGGTACATTCAACTATTTGAATCAGAAATTACCAGAGTATGAAGATAATCAAGTGAAGAGGCTTTGTAGAAATGCTGGAATTGGTTTTTCAGCATCACTTGTTTCCGACACTATTTCCAATTCTGTGAGAGTGGTTAAAACATCAAGACAGTCGTATCATGTACCAATATCCTATTTTGATGTGACTAAAAAGATTATAACTGAAGATGGGATTGGAAGTTTGTTTGGAAGAGGTTTGAGAACGAGATTGTTGTCAAACGGTCTTCAAGGGATGATGTTCTCTGTATTATGGAAACTGTTCATGGATAAATTCTAATTTTCTCCTTTGTCTGTTTCGAACCAAGTATTCTTTGAATCAAAAAAGTATCGATATGAGTAACATACCTTTGCTGAAATACCTGACCACTCATTACTACCATGTCTCTTCAATCCCAATTCTGTTAATATTTGTGGAACTGCGACTTCTACAACCTTTCTGTAACTGTATTTAACATACATATCATTAATAATATTTCTCACAATAAGATCGTTTGCTTCAGTATTCTTATCTGTTACTCCATCAATGTTAAATTTACTTTTGATGTAGTTCAACATCTGTTGTTTAGATGGTGTTTGATTCTTCTCTGGTTGAGGATTCAATACTTTCTCAAGCTCTTTCTCGACCTCTTCCTTTGTTGTGAAGTAGTTATCTGAAAAACTCTTTTTAACAATATCTATTCTATCATTCATAATATTAACATCTTTAACAAGCTCGATCTCTGGGAAATACTCCTTGAGATCATGATAGATGTCCTTTGTCAAAACATAAACCTTGAAGATTCTTTTGTTCAAGCAAATGCAATAAAATTTTTGATCAACCATACAGTAAACACTGTAGTTATCATCATTGAACCCTGTCACATTGAGAGTAGACTCTTGACTTGGATTATTATCGAAAATACCCTTTGATGATATATCTGGATCAATTGTGCTTTGAACCCAAGGAGAAACAAACATCTTTGGAATTGTTGGGTCGGATCTCAATTGGTGATTGGCATTTCTGAGTGATGTTGTTGGTGTGAAGAAACTTCTAGAGTAGATGTCATTCTCTGGATTAATTGTGTGGACAGGACTGTCCAATATGTTACCCTCTGGAATTGGTGGTTCAGTCCATCCAGCATTGTAATCAATATTCTCAAGATTGAGTGGTAATGGAGGATTTTTAGGTTCTGGTGACGAAAACATTTCTAATTCCTTTTCAAATGGATTGTCAATGTGTTCAAGTTTAACATCATCTTCAACAACCGATTCAATTGTATCTTCCGAATCTGTGTCGAAATCAACACTGTATGTGTCTTCAGATGACTGTGTGTCTGTATCATTATGATATCTCTCCTCAATCTTTTTCTCTAACACTTCTTCTAAATCATCGTCAAATTTATAATCTACAGGAGTGTTTATTTCAAAATCTACATTTACCGGTGTAAATATTGTACCATCAAAAGCTTCTGGTTCATTAATACTAATTTCACCGTTATTATTCACTCTAACTGTGTCTTTTTTTTCGTCATCCAGAGTTTCTCCTTCTGCATCAACAACACTAGAACAACATGAGATAGGGTTTCCGTCCATTTCAAAAAATGATGGTGCTGGGCAATCGAATATATTTCCTTGTGCTGGTTCTGGAAACATTTTGTCATTGTTTAGGAAGAAATCGATTGGTGTTGATTTATTATTCACTTCGGTAATATCTTCATCTTTCTCATAATCAGTTCCCTTACTACCCATAATCTCATCATAGTTCTTTGTTAAGTTCTTCAAATGTTGTGCTAATTTTCTCTCATCAACACATGATACATTGTTTCTCAAGAATCCATACTCATCAAGCAGATTCTTAAATTCGTATATGGAATCGGATACATTTAGATCTCTATGTGTAAAATTATTTCCATAAATCATTTCAATGTATTTAAGAATCTTGTTAAGCTTTCCATCTGTGTACTGTACTATTCTTAAACTCTGATCAGTTTCGAATTTAATAAGAACAAATTTCTTATTGATACTCATACTAACTGGACTAATAAACATTCTCTATATAATAAAGTCACAAAATATCAAACTGGAAAATAACGTATTAAATAATTAAAAATGCTTAAAAAGATATTGCACTACTTAAAGTGAAAATGAGATTGTTTTTTTGTAGGAAGAATAATAATCTCTTAAACAGTAGAGATTATTCGGTTGTAATTGGAAAAGTTAAAAATAACACTTTTCTTGAATGGATTGGGATCAATAAATTCAAAAAAAGTGGTAAAAATCTTAATGGGTATAAACATGTTGTTGTACCACAATCTGTAGTTGACAGATTTATGATTGTTTGTGATGAGCGAAAGAGTGAATTACTGAAAGTTGTTAATTCAAAATGTTATTTTACTATGTGGAGAAAAAGTAGACCATACATGGTTGCTATTAATAGTTTTGGAACTAAAGCAAAGATTTACAAAAAATCGAGATTGGATATTGAAGCAAGTGAGTTTCTTGAAAATTGGGGAGATTACATTTATGAGGATTGGAGAAGATTCATTTATGATATTTTTGTATGTAAATTCAATGTTAAAAAAGTGTATATTGGTAAAAGTCCGAAATGTAAGACAACAAAAATGTTCAACACTTTTGGGACTGAATATGATGGAAACACAGTTCTGTTAAAGATTGCTAATGGCATATACACATTGGTGTCCAATAATATTACTGAGATTAGGTTGCAATGTAACGTAAGATTGTATGTATCACCAGTTATTAATAAAGGGATAACTTGTCCCGCAATAATTGGCGATAAGAAAGTGTACTTCTTGCGTGATAACAAAGTTATAAACAGGAAGTATCTACCGAAGAGTTTGACCTATGAGGAGTGTTTTGATATATATTTGTACTATTTGAGAGGGAATAATGGTGTAGAGTGTTTGGAGAGGTTTGCGGAATCGTTTGATTCATTCAGAATATTGAAGTAGTTTCCACATATACGGCAACCTCTGTTTATCTTCCTAATGAAAAAGTATCCTTTTTGTCTTAGATCTCTCATGAGTTTTTCGGATAAAGTTTGGTGGTTGATTCCTTGTGTACGATTTGTGTAGAAATTGCAGAAACATATTTGGTGATTTTCAATATCTTTATTTAATACTTTCAAAATATTCACAAAGTAATGTTCATCTGGACACTCCATTCTCTTGAAGTGATTCAGAAGATTCAAGTTCGTGAATATTTCTGCATGACTTCTATCTAATATCATGTTTGGATGCTGTTTTGTGAATCGGTGGTAACCAATATGTTTTTTGAAATTGGTTGACAATTGGTGAAATCTATCTTTCCTATTATTATTGAACGATTTTATATGACTCTTGTTGTCATTTATAATACTAAAATAGAGATCATTGAAGGAAACAATTGGCAAACAGGATTGTGACAGAAAAACTATCTTCTTATTCCTCTCATCCTTAAGTGCTTCTGTTATGAGAAGGATTGTGGCATAAACAATGAATATGTCACTCTTTCTGTAAGTGGGTGTGCATTTTTTCAGAGTAAATTGTCGGAAAAATGGATCAGATAGTGGCAATTTCGGATGGACATAAACACTACACCTATCCATATTTGGTTCTATGTATCTTCTCCAAATACGAGATCTTTCAAGATTGGAATATGTCAAGAAACAGAATGCTATCTTCGCAGCTGACATAATTTAGAATACAATTTTTTTATACATTTTTAACCATGGTTGGAATCTTATATTCTTCTGAACTGTTCCGGCATGAAACTTATTGAATGCATCTCTTTTTTTGGGATCTGGGTGGATTTTACCAAATTGAACCATAAGTCTTCGTAATTTACCAGGCTTACGGTGGAAATCGTGAAATACATAATTTTTGAAGAATCTCCATATGAGTTTCTTATCGTATGTTAGTTTTCCATTCTTGAAATATGTATTCTTTGCTCTTTCATAAGGGAAAACACGTTTTCCATGTCTCTTATTGACCATATTGTGCAACGTTACTAGCCATTTGGACATTGACTCTTGTGATTGGCAATTTTTACCAATTTTTAGATTTGATTTACTGATGGCACTGTTAAAATGATGTTTGCACTTTGGACAAGGTATTGTTTTGGATATTAAATTCATAAATTGGATGTAATTTTTCACCAATTTTTCATTCCAGCTGAAAGATATAACATGTAATAACATCCACGTTGGTCGTCCCCAAGCAGGTATTGTACTCATTGAAACTATACTATTAAAATATATAAAGTTTCGTCTAAAAATAGTAAATATAATATTATATAGAATATATGTCTAATTTTTTTTTTGGGGACACGTCGACTGATTATTTAAATCAGAACTTGAGATTTACCGTACCATTACAACAAAACGACAATAAATTCACAAAACTTGTTGCTGAATACCATAAACGTCAATCCATCTTTCTGAACAATCTTCACAAAGAGGTTACTCAGAACGAACAGATACTGAAAAATGATATTTCTAATGTATTTTCGAAGTACGAAAGGAATAAAAATGTCATTTTTGCTAAGTACAACAGACATTTAAACGATTTGTATAAGAGAATGGAAACGATAACTAGGGAGACTGCATTCATTTAAGTAGAAAAAAAAAATTGATTTTATAAAAGTATTTAAAAATTAAAATGTTATATGTAGTATAATGCAAATTTTTGTGAAGACTTTAACAGGTAAAACGATTACACTTGATGTTGAACCATCTGACAGCATTGAAAACGTAAAAACTAAGATCCAAGATAAGGAGGGAATTCCACCTGACCAACAGCGACTAATTTTTGCCGGAAAACAATTGGAAGATGGAAGGACACTTGAGGACTATAACGTGCAAAAAGAAAGCACCCTTCATTTGGTGTTGTAACAAGGATTGACCTTGAGAAATTTCAAAAAATAATATTTTTATGATCAACAGGTTTTATCATAAAATAACAAAATTGATTTTTTTTATAAATTATTAATATTAAATGATTATGGTCAATAATGTTAAAAACATGTCAAACTTGCAGAAATAATAGTAAATCTTTATAAACTACATTAAAAATTGATTTTTTTATTGTATTTAATCCATAGTCATGCATAACCATCATGTCTCTAGAAAAAATTTTGATCAAATGGTGTGATAAGTATATTAACATATCATCAGTTTATTATTACATAAAAGAAGAAGAAATAGAGGACAAATTAATGTATTATAACTACACAGGTTATTTTGGTCATGATAGTGGCTACAATTTCTATCTCCAAAAAGATGGAACGTACAAACTATCCTATTGCAATTCTTATACAGATAACCTGATGATCAGTTTCCAATAGAACACCAGGATTGTAAAGACATTAAAAGAAGCAATCATATTTGCTGTTCCACACAATTTGTATTTTAGTGCTGAACAAATTCAGTTGTTACAAATAGTGATTATCATCTAAAAATTGACAAAAATTATTTATAAACATTCATATTATTTAACCATATTATGCAAATCGTTCTAAGAACGTTAACTGGTAGATCAGAAACAGTCGATGTTGAAGACTATGAAACATCAACTTTTGGTGATGTTAAACATGCTTTAAGCAAAAAGTATGGCGTACCTCATTGTTTGTACAAAATCATACTTCTAGGAAAAATCGTGGATGATGATGATGGATTGAAAGAGAAAGAGGTTACTAAAAACACAGTACTTCATCTTATTGTATGTACAATGTATTTGACAAGTCACAGTAAATTGAAGCTCAACGTTGTTAAACAATTTTTCAAGCAATTCGATATCAATGCCATATCCATTGATAGTCCAGAAACAGGAACAGAACAACCATTTGGTATTGAAAACACATACAAATGTGCAAGAAAACGAATGCAAATCAATAATGATCTAACAAAGGGTCACATTATCTCGATTGAGAATGGTGTTTATTTGGACGATAAAGGTGTTTATCAAGATGTTTGTGCTGTTGTTATGAGGAATATTGAAACTGGAGAAGAGTACACTAACGCTAAGCATATTAAGAACACATCTATTGTTGTTCCAGATGCTGAAGAGATTGTTCAAACATTGACAAAATGCAAATTGGGTTTCACGAAAACATTTGGACGTTATTTGTCTGAAAAGCATGGTGTCAGAGCGAATAATTGGATGGCAGAACTCTGTGATTTTCCACGTGAAGATCAGATTGTAATTGGACTTCAGGATGCTTTTAACGAGATGTTCATCTAAAAAAATTGACCATAAAGGTATTTTATTTGATTTCATCTAAAAAAATTGATCTTTATAAAATCACAATTATAATCAATATATAATAATTATGAGTGAAAATACAGAAACCACGCAAATAACTTTTCCCGCTGAATGTGAATGTGGTACACAAATGACTGTACGCTATTGTAGATGTGGTTGTGGACAATACAGTGTCGTTGAAGGTGATCATGAATGCGAATTTCGAACGCACTCTGTAGGTGAAGCTGAACAGAAAGGTGACGAACCAGTTACAGATGTGGAAGATAGTCCTCTGACAGGTGTTTATTATGATCCTGAAAAGGATTTTTGTGAAGAATGTGGTCTAAAGCGTTACAGTGAATGTGATTGTGCACGCAGAAAGTTCATTGAAGCAACTGGATATCATCCAGATGTTGCCGATGTCATGATAGAAACGTTTGGGATATATTTCTGAAAAGTTAAATTTATAAAAATCCCTTAGCCGAAAGCTAAGAAAAAAAAGGTTAACACCCTAATATAAAAAGAGATTCAATATTTCCTTCACGTAACAAGTTGTAGGTCGTGTAGGGTTCAAAAGGGCAGCGGAGGCAATGCAATCTCCCTTTATAAAAATTGATTTTTATTTTGGAACATATTAAATAATAACCATAACTATACAGTTATGGCTATTACAGAAAAAAATTATCGTAAACGCAAGTCGTCCAGATTTACGCATCGAAAAAAACTCTCACCGAAGTATATCGGGGTTGGTTACAGTGCAGTTAAAAAAAAGTACTTTGCAACTGTTAGATTCAAAGGGAATCCTTTCACTAAATATTACCGTTCAGAACTATCCGCAGCAAAAGGGTATGATGAATTGAAGCTTCTCTATTATCCAAAATCTAAATGTCTCAATTTTCCTCCCAAAGAGGATGAAGAGATTACATCTGATAAAGATATTGAACCTAAAAAGAAGCGGAAGAAAAGAAATTTGAGTCAAGTTGTCGCCAGAAGAGCTATCAAGAAACATGAATTGTGGTATGTCCTTCAATCACAGAACTACTGTTGTAATTTATGCGATGAACTTATTACAGGATGTGTACCAATTATTGATCACATAATCCCACTATCATGTGGAGGAACTTATGTGATAAATAACCTACAAGCCCTATGTTCAAAATGTAATTCTTGGAAATCTAGCGACTATGATTACAGAATTAGAGTGGATCTAACAGAAGAAGATTTGTCCTCTTATGATGTATATAATAAGATGAAAAGCGTTTACGACAAAAAACATTCGAAACATGAAAAAAGAGTTGTTTTTAATATTACTAACAACGATTCTTCTACATGTAACTTTAATTTCAAATAGAACCATTAATCTACAATTGATCAGTTTTTTCACTTAGACCATTACTATTATAATCATTGTACAAAAATTCTACCAAACTCCTATCCAGCTTCATCAAATGATTAATAACATCAACCAATGACAATGGAACTCGAGTCTTCAAATAATTTCCATGTAGATCATAAATAAATCTCCTGAAATTCTTCTTAATAATCACATCATTCTTGAAAACCTTACAACTCAAATACAATGCATGCACTTTATCCGCAAAATCAATAAAATTCTTCTCATAATCCAAAAACATAGCTTTGTGTCTCGGGAAAAACGTAACATACTTCTTCACATCCTCCGCACTCTTTCGTAGTTCCAAGAACCTAACAAAACGTGAACTCGTATTTCCATACAAATTGTACGCCTCATTGTACAAATTAAAATACATCCTCTGCTTCACAAACGGATTATCCCTATTGTAAACAACCAATCCCTGATACTTCATTGTTTCCATTGTTTGACCATTCATATAACCAACAAGTTCATCATAACTCCTCATCTCAACTCTATTTGTTCTACCATCATTCACCGGTACAATCTGCACAACATTATCAACAATTCTAAAAACATCAAGCAATCTCACACTAGGATTATCCTGTTCAAAGACAACGCTGTTCTCTGGATGCTGTAACAAAAAGAAATAGACACAATCAGTCTTATACTCATAACCAGTATATATACTATTACCCATAGCTTCCTGAAAAAGTTCATAAAAACTCTTATCACTCTGCCACTTAGACTCATTCGCATCAATACACTTCTTCGTAGAAATCCTCCATTGACCGTTGTGATGAAACATCCTAATCAATGTTCCCTCAAAACAGTTCTCAAATACCAAATTTCCAAAATTCGATTTAAAAGACACATTCAAATCTCCATTCTCCTTCAAAAACTTGTAATAACTGTTACATACCAACTTATTTGTTTCTTTCTGAAAAATCACACCATTACTCGCCAATTGAAGTGGATTGAGGGTATTACCTGCCTCTCTTTTGTAATAAACCAGATACAGATCTCCCTCATCCTTCACTTTAATATTGTGTGTCGCAAGAAGATCGCGAACATCCTCAAAAGTTGATACATTGTGATCATTGTAAAATTTAATTAATTCCATTTCATCTTAATATAGATCTTTATCTTTAAGCCTTGTGCAAAATGCTTGACTAAAATAAAAGTTTATTAATTTCAAATAAAAATCTATAATAGTATATTATAATGTCTAACGCTAATGAAGTGAATAATATAGCAGAAAATCAAAATGAGAATATAAACATGAATACCGATATCGAACCACTTGAAAATAATGATGAAGGCACAAATGCAGACAATGAAGAAGAATCGGAGAATGAAGAAGAACCGGAGAACGATGAACCAGAGAACGATGAACCAGAGAACGATGAACCAGAGAACGATGAACCGGAGAACGATGAACCAGAGAACGATGAACCAGAGAATGACGAGCCAGAGAATGACGAGCCAGAGAACGATGAACCAGAAGATGCTTTGGCTAACAATATAGATCAGAACAATATTGAGAACAGTAATATAAAAATGGTTATTAAGAAGAAGAATGACAATAATGAGGAATCGGAGGATGAATTAGTTTTGGAAGATTCAGATGAGGATAGTGATTATTTCAATCTTTCGGACAATTCTGATTTCGATCTATTTGAGAACAATGTCATTTCCAAAAAACAGGTAGAAGTTGTTCCAGAAGATGAGAGACTCTATGAGGACAGTGTTTATGCAACCGATCTCTATGACACTCTCATGCAGGATGTCCCTCTCGAAAAACGTGGCAGTCGCTACATTGAAGAGAGAATTAAGAAAGAGGTAGATGAGATTCTGGGATTGAAGAACAGAACATTGGAAGCTATTAGACTCTTAAAAGACGGAGTTACATACCCAATTGTCGACAAATATGTCAAAAATGAGTATCCACTTGGGTGGGTTATTCCAGTAGTCGCAGATACAAAGGTCATCTTCTCAAAGATTGGTAAAGACGAATTCCAGAATATGAATGGAGAGTTAGCCACTTATGATGAAATATCAAAAGAAGGAACTGTTGTAAAAAGTCAGATTAATGAACTCAAAGAGTTGAAGGTTCTCTCGAGTAACTACACTAAGGATATTGTCAATGATCGTGAATATATGACTCAACTTTTCAAAATTTTAGCTCCATATGAAACAAAGAAAGACACCGAATTCGGCATATCCAAAAATCTTCTTCACAACACACCAGTTTTAAGATATGATGGCATAGACAGTGTCGAATGGTGTGAGCGTATTGCAATGGGAAGAATGGTTAAAACAGACCAGATTGTCGATCCAGAAACATGCAAGATTGTTAAGGTTGAAGTCAAAGATTACATTCCTGGTGAACAGATCGATATAGTTGGATTCTTCATTCTTCCATTTGGTCACGAGAGCATCTATGATGACCTCGCCATCAATAAGGGTGAGAAACTCGTTATGGATAGAATAGGTCTTATTGGAGAGATTACAAATATATCTTCATCTAACCCAGTTGAAGTAACTGTGGAGAATCATGGTTTGAAAGATGGAGAGAAGATCTTTATTACTGGATCTAACTCTTTCCCATCTATAGATGGAACTCACCATAAATCTGTTAAAGTTGTAAATGAGAATGTCTTCACAATTGATGGAGATGTCAAAACTCCTGGTGACAAAGGTAATCTTATTGGATCTCTCAAATTGTCATTTGAAACTTACAAAGTGAGTAAGAGTGCCGGAGGATTCAATGCAAAGAAGATTAAGGATGTTGCAAGTGGAAGAAAAAATCCAAAGATTGAGTATCCTAAACTTTATCTATTCAATGACATTAAGATTGAGAATAACGAAGAGTACATGAAACTTATGAACACAATATTGCCATCAATTGATGATATTGTCGGTCTAGAGTATCCATATTTGAGTAAGTGTAACACAATAGATGAGGTGAATGAAATTTTGAAGAAGTACATGTTGACATACAATGATCTCAATGTCAAACAAACAAGACTCATTAACAGAATTTTAGAGAAAGGACCAGAAAGATTACAGAAAGCGTATAACAGTATAACTTTCGGTACAAGTGGTGTTTCTAATCGTAACAAGTTTATGTTTGGTGACAATTCCTTCATATTCTCCGACCATTATATCAACAATGAAGACGTCATCGCTGTTTATGGTAAGTATCCATATGTTGCATCTGATATAGACTCCATAAGTCAGAGAGTCAGTTGGGTCATCAGTCACAAAGATCACGGTCAATACTATTTCAAAATTGTTGCTAAAGACATGGTGAAGAGTATTGTTGGTCTCAAAGCCGAAATTGATAAACAGAGAAACATGTTTGAGAAAGACTTAGAACAGATCAACAAAGACTTCGAAGCAGAGGAGAAAATGAAGAAGTTCCTTGATGGGGAGAAAGCCTGTTCTGATAAGGGTTTGTTGGATGTTACAGACACAGTTGAATCTGGTGATTGGAGAGGAGTTTTAGAGAAAACTGGAACTAATCATGAAAAAGGCAGAAAGGCACTTGTTTACAAATCCGAAGAGAAGAAGTATTCAATATTTGTTTGGTCAGGTGAAGGCACTGATGATGAAGTTAGTGGATGGGTTGAAGAAGAGGATATACCAAAGTATGAACTTATTAAGTACATTTGTGAATTCAAGAATATGAATTTGACAGATATTGAGTATTCCGATTTGAATTGTGTTTTCAAGAAAGCCATCGGTTGCCACTCCAAGATCTACATGAAATACAAGAATAAACAGATGGAATTACAGAAAAAGGTTGATGATTTCAAACAACTCAGTGAGTATGTCAACAATCCAAACTTATTGAAGGATATTGAATCGTCCATTTCTGGGTTACGAGATTTCTTAGTAAGAGATGAGGATATTGTTGAGGTTGGTAAGAAAGACGAAGAAGAAGAAGAGAACAGAGTTGAAGAGAGTGTTATTGCTAAGACTGTTAACAAGATTAGATCCATCAGTAATGTCAATAATAGAATGTATATTCTTAATAAATTGATCACATTAGATGGATTTTTGATTGGTGAGAATCTATACTCTATGAAATATGGAACTATCATGATGTGTGGTCATCATTATTATAATATGCTTATGGTGAGATCGAATGATGATGAGGAGAAAAAAGAGTTGTGGGAACAATTATGCGAACTTTTCAGTGATGATGGTGCAAGTGAGATGCAGAATCACACATGTAAAAACTGTGGTGAGATTTTGGGTATTAGAGGTTATGATGACACTGAGGGATTCAATGAGTTTGGTGCTATTAAGAGATCCCGCGAAACATGGACAGAAGAATCCACTCAACTTGTTCTTCAAGATGTAGGTGCAAAGACATCAACAATGGAGGAAGAGTTCTCGAGAAACCTGTGTGGAGCAACTGAGTTTAAGGATTTGTTGATTAAACGTGGTTTGGATTACAAAACATTGCCAGTAACAATGGAGATCTGCGAGGTTCTTGTTGATTTAGCTGCAAAAGCTGGTATAACACTTCTCAAGCGTGATGTTACTGAAATCTTGGTTGATTGTACAAAGATTATTGCTAAGAACCCGACTTTTACAGAGTTTGTTATGAAAGAGAAGAAGAAATTAAAATCTATGGGAAAATCTAAAGAGGATATCATGAAGATTCCTGTTAATATATTCAAAAAGAGGTATAATTCAAGAATTAATGTGCAGAAATATGCAACAATCGCTGCCAGATTACTAATAACTCTTCAAACAGCTGTTCCACCATACTCTAGAACAAGTAAGGATACACTATGTGCATTCTCTGGTTTTGATGGAGATAACGGTGTTACTTATATGGTTTGTCTTTTGGATGTTATATTTAGAAGAAGTGAGATTGCATTGAAGGGAAATGAGAGCAAGGAGGAGATATTGAGAGGTATGCTTACAAAGAATATGTCAGAATTCAGGAAGATTAAGAGTATCAATGATTTATACACAAACTACAAACAGTATCTATTGAAGAAAGAGGAGTTGATGGATGAATTGAACAATGTTGGAAATGTTGAAGAACACATTTTCGCTGAGTATAAGAAGATTGAGAGAGAGTTCATCAAATCTCTCAAAGAGAAGAACAAACCAGAAGAGATTAAAAAGGAATTGAACAAATTGAGAGGTAGACTCAATGTTGTTTCAAAAGCTATAAAAGATAGTATTAAGAAAGTTATCAAGATTGCACCTATTAACGATGTTATCACCAAGGCGACTGAGAATTCATGTTGTACTGAGAGTATAAAAGATTACAAGGGATATTATGGATTCATCAGTGAGACATTGGAAGATAAGGAGATTTACGATTTAATTGAGGAATCAAATTATTTGGCACTCTTTTTGGATGATTTTGTTAACAAGGGAACAATGAACAGATTGTATCTATCGGACGGAAGAGATATCGCAATTTACAACGATGTTGTTTACTCCGGTCCTATGATAGATAGTGAAGAGATCATTCATGACAAGTTCTTGTACTATGTACCAGAAGGTGAGTTCAAGGGTGAACAGAGAAACTTTATTGGAGACAGATTCAACAAGAGTAGATTCATCGATATGAAGACTGGTAAAACTATGGAAGAGATTGAGAAGGAACAACATTCAAGAGAGGCTTATGCAGAGTTACTTGATAGTATTGCTAAGAAGAACACTATTCCACCAGAGGAGTATGAGTCTCTTATGATGAAAAATAAGGATCTTTTGATGAATTTGAGAGAGGAGTCTGAAGTTAATTTGAATGCAAAGATTGGAACTTTTTTGAACAAATTGAGTTTGATATGTAAGAAAGAGAATGATAAGAATTTTATTACCAATTATACTGATCTGTTATTGAATATTGGTAAGAGGGAGAATCAGAAAGATTATGATAATATAGTTGATGATTTTGGAGACAAAATTGAGTTGAAGGTATCCGAGAAGATTAAGATTGAACGTGAGAATAAGACTTACAGAATCGAACAGATGAAAAAGTTGTACATTGAGTACTTTATGAAGGGTGTTGAGAAAGTCAAGACACAGACTTTCAACAAAGATTACGTTCTCGATTTTATCGACAGTGATAAGATTGTTGATGATATCCAGGAACACATCTTTAAGGAGAGTGAGAAGTTGAAGGATTTCAGAGGAAAAAAATACAGTTTGATATTCAAAAAGGTTGATTTCAATTACTATCCAGATATGATATCCAATATTTATGGTGAGAACGACAAGTGGTCATGTACATACAAGAGTGTGAAGGAGTACAGTGAGTTCAATATGGATGTCACTTTCAATATCCTCTTGTACATGTTTGTAAGTCAATTGCAACAGAGTTTTGACAGAATATCTGCTGATGACATTAAAGATGGGGAAGTTGTTTTGACTAGAAATGAGGCTGCCCACATATTCAGTAAGTTTGTTATCGATATGTTGGACGATTTCCAGAAAACTCAGAAGTTCTTCGATATCACTGAAGAAGATCTCAAGAAGTTAGAGAACACTAAGAGAGAAGAGATGAGAAGAAAGGCAATCCAATTTGAGGAGAACATGAAGGGTAAACCAATTGAGTACTACTATCTCAAGCGAGGTACTGCTTCATTCTTAGATGAGATCGACGAGAATTATGACATTGAAACTAATAAGGATGAGATTCAGAAGATGGAGAATGAGAAGAGAGATGCTATCATGGCTAGAGGAAAAGATGAGTTGACTAAGAAGTTCGGTGAAGAACCAACCGCAGATCAATTAGAGGAGTTTACTAACAAATATTTAGAAGAGGAGTACATTGATGCAGAGGAGACTCTCGACCAGATGAATTTGATCCAGCCTAAAGAGGGATTGGATGTTATTGATGTTGGTTATGACTACGGAGAGTTACCACAAGGTATTGAGAACGCTGGTGATGGTATACCGGATAACTACTTTGAAGAGAACGATTTAGGTCCAGGTGGATTAGTAGGTTCATAAATATTTGTTTGAAAAAAAGTTATAATATATTTTGTACAAAAATATATTATAGATAATGAAGTGGAAATTCGAACTTATTTTTTCTGGTTGTTTAGTTCCGTTGTGGTATTTGTAATTGTTTGTTTTTCACCATTTTACACACATTATTAACATAATTTTCAGTTGCTGATTTTGTACCAAAAAATTCATCAGGATTAACTATCTTTTCATTCTCATATCTTGTGAAAACTGTCTTTCCTTTCACAATTTTAAAAATTTTTGTGAAAAGTTGTTCAGATTTTATACCCAATTTTGAATTTTTATGATTTAACACATGAACCATACTTATAAAATTCTCAGGTTCAAAAAGAGATATCATTTTCGTTAGATCAATCTTACTTATATATTTTTTGTATTCAACATTTTCATTTTCTACATTTAATCCACTTATTATCTTACCCATAATTTGATTCCCTTCACTAACAGTTATTTCCTTATTTTCACATAAACACTTGTAGATTTTCCAAAAATTACCTTCTGGTTTATCTTTACTCTTACAAGATCTTTTCTTATGAAATTTTTTGTCTCTTGTAAAAATACTACCTCCTTTCATTAATCC
>Ga0180433_10002365_pt1 | contig 29253 bp, 27 predicted proteins | sample SS_ome_8_FD_132980 | JGI IMG/M metagenome (GOLD analysis project Ga0180433, IMG submission 132980) | Hypersaline lake sediment archaeal communities from the Salton Sea, California, USA - SS_1_D_1 metaG | ecosystem: Environmental > Aquatic > Non-marine Saline and Alkaline > Hypersaline >... | reverse complement strand
ACTGCTTTTTGCACGGTCATGGTCTCCGATGAGAAGAAAGTAAATCATGAGGCTGCTCACAAAACAGCAGAACTTATAAGAAAGCTGGCATTTATAGATAAAGACGGATTCGCTAACTTGAGATTTGCTGCGCTGTTCAATACAAAACCGGGCAGCCCATTTTACCCGGCGGCTTATCACAAAGGGCCTGTTTCTTTTGGGATAGGGACTGAAAACAGTGACCTGGTCAACCGTGCTTTTTCAGAAGCTGGAGACATAAAGAATGCTGAAAGGATTCTGAAAAAAGTGCTTGAGGAAGAGTTTTCAAAGGTAGAAGAGATAGCCAAAAAAATAAGCAGGAAGGAAAACATTCAATACAACGGCATAGATGTTTCTATTGCCAGTTCCATTGAAAAAAACGAAAGCACGGCTTATGCTTTTGAGAAACTGGGATTAGGCCGGTTCGGAGAAGTGGGTACACTGGCAGCGGCCAAATGTGTGACTGATTGTCTTGGAAAGCTTAATATAAAAAAATGCGGGTATTCAGGGCTCATGCTGCCTGTATTGGAGGATTTTGGTTTGGCTCAGAGAAATAGGGAAAGATTATTCAATGTCACTCATGTCTTGCTTTATTCCTCTGTTTGCGGGACAGGTTTGGATACGATCCCTCTCCCGGGAGATGTGTCAATCCGGAAATTATACGCTCTTTTGCTGGATATTGCCTCTCTTGCTATCAAACTGGATAAGCCTTTGTCAGCAAGGTTAATGCCGGTTCCAAAGAAAAAAGCAGGTGATATGACCTCATTTTCATTTGATTATTTTGCCAATACCGAAATAATGGAGATATGAAAACTCAAGGGGGACAAGATGGTAAGAGAAAGTGAATACAAAATCTTGGATGAATACTTAGAGATTTCACTGTTTGCTGATAGGGAACTTGGTTTGGCCGCAGCGAATAGGATAGATGAAGCTATGGACCAGGTCATGGAGAAAATCGGGGAAATGCTTTTTCCGGTCCATTGGTCGTTGATTCTTAATGATTCAAAGAGGGATGTGCTTTTCTTTAAAAAATCCAGAGGTAAAGGTGCGGAAAATTTGGAAGGAAAGGATATTCCAAAGCGGAAAGGACTGGCAAACTGGATTTTTGAAAAAGGAAAACCTCAGGTTGTTAAGGATGTCAGCAAGGAATCAAAGTTTCACAATTACATTGACAAGCTGACCGGAGTCAAAACACAGACTGTACTGGGAGTTCCTCTCAAGGTGAATGATAATGTGATTGGGGTCATTGAATTAATCAATAAGACAGACAAGCAGAAATATACTGAGAATGATTTAAGGATACTCCAGACAATAACAGAGTACGCTGTTTTGGCTGTAGAGAAGATATATTATTTAGGCGCCATAGAAAATATGGCAAGGGTCGAACCTTTGACCGGGCTGTTGAATCCCAAGCACTTTATCAGGGTCGTAGAGAGAGAGGCAGAGAGGTGTAAACGATACGGCCGTCCTTTGGCCGTAATGATTATCGTCCTTGAGAATCTGAAAGCCATCAATAAGAAGCATGGGTCTGATGCCGGAGATAAGGTGCTTAAAAACATGGCCGATGTTTTGAAAAAAAATATAAGGAAAATTGACAGTGTGTCCAGGTATAACGGGAATAAATTCATGATTCTTATGCCCAATACCAAAAAGCATGAAGCTGAAAATGTCAGGCAGAGGATCAAAAAAGTTACCAAGGAAAAAATGAAAACAAAAAAGAAGAAAGAAATCGCTTATGCCTTGACTATTGACCTAGAATCGGTTGGCCCTGAAAATGTATCGGAGATTATGGGTATGCTGTCAAACCGTCACATGCGTTCAGGTTGAGGGATTCCCATCAAATCCAGGGCTTTTTTTATGATTTTATATATGTAAGAGATCGTAAGGATTCTTGCATCTCTCAAGGATTCATTTTTTTCCTGGACAACAGAGTATTTATGGTAATAAGCATTGAATTTTTGGCAGAGGTTGAACGTAAATTTAGCCAGATGCAGAAATTCAAGAGTATCAATAGAATGAAGAACTTCTTCATCCAGTTTAGAGGCATAGAGAACGAGTTCCCAGAAGTCATCGAGTTCTTCATCGGTCATGCTGCCAAGGGATAATTTTAAAGGGGATGTTTTAGAGATGATCACTTCCTTTTTTATTTTTTTGGTGTTCTTGAGCTTGCTGAATATGCTGTTTATCCGGACCAAGGTGTACTGCAGGTAAGGACCTGTTTCCCCTTCAAAACCGAGCACGTCTTCAAAGTCAAACACGATAAGAGAATTTCTTGCAAATTTTAGCATGAAATATCTCAGCGCCCCGCAGGCAATGCTTTTTGCGGTCTCTGATTTCTTTTTATCAGACCATTCCGGATTTCTTTTATCAACCTCATTGAACGCTTTTTGGATGAGCCGGTCTATCAGGTCATCAGCTTTGATTCCAAGCCCTTTTCTTCCGGAGACTTCAAGAAATTCTTTATTTTTCTCATCACCCGAGACTTTATATCCAAGTTCTTTCAGGCTATTGGGGGAAAGGGCGACCATTTCATATGAAAAATGGGTGGATTTTTCAGCCTGCCTCAGGAATTTTAAGGATTTCAGCCCCTGGACCACGACTTTTTGAGGGTAGGATTGGCGGATATCTATGACGTTATAGACACTGCTTGCGCTTCCGAAATCAACTTTATGTGGAGTATTTGCCGGGGAGGTGATCCAAACGGTTTTATTGTTTTGCTTGATAAAGGGCATGAAGTAGAAATCTTTTTCAAGCAGTCCGAATTTCCAGAGCTGGTATGCAATATCTTTTCCCACATAGGTGACCGTTCCATTTGAGCGGACCAATATTTTTTCCTGATCCGTTTTCCCCTCAAGCTTCATGACCCAGCATCCTTTGTTTTTTCCTTTAGTTACAAAATAAGTGGCTTTTTTTGCCTTCAGAAGATTGAAGGCGCTTTCCCAGAATTTAAGTTTAATGATGTCACTTTCACAGACCTGGAGGTCATAGATGATCCCAAGCCTTTTCATGGTTTTAAGATGGTCTTTGAGTATCCGTCTTGAAATGTGAAGGGCGATATCACTTTCAGGATGTTTCCCATCCTCTATGTTTTTTAATATTTCTGATCTTCTCTCTTCAGCCTCAGGATTGTCTTGAAGAAACCGGGTCGTTTTTGTATATAAGTCCCAGCAGTAGTAGTCAAATTTTCCCTTTGTTTTTTTTATTTTTTGCAGGTTCTTTTTTTCGATTTCCAAAAAACCAAACACGACGTCAGCGACCTGGACTCCTGTGTCATCGATATAGTTCTGGATTTCGACTGTTTCTCCCTTATATTTTTGGCAGCGTGCCAGGGTGTCTCCGAGACATGAATTCCTTAGATGACCGATATGGGCTGCTTTATTTGGATTTATGGATGTGTGTTCCACAATGATTTTTGATTCATCAGCAGAGAGAGACGACTCATCCGCAGTCTTGAGTCTGTTTAAAAAATAGGCTTTCCGGTTTATGAAGAGATTGATATAACCTCCTCCGGCCACATCGGTTTTGGTGATGATATCCAGGGATAAAAGGAGGGGAGATATCTCTTCTGCAATGATTCGGGGGTTCTTTTTCAGTTTCTTTGCCAGCCTGAACGGAAACGAAAGCGCAAGGTCGCCCATTTTGATGTCCGGAGTGTAGGTTAATTCAACTTCTTCCATTTGAATGGGATATTTTTGCTTAAGTATCTTGTATATGCTTTTTTTTAACTCTTTTTTTAATGTGATCATTGTTTTTTATTTCGCATCATTATAACACATATGTTGATTATTTCACGAGCCAATGTGAAACTCAGGTTTGGCTTATGCGGTATTGGAAATTTTCTTGCATAAGCCTCTGTTATATGATAGTAAATTAACCTGACCTATTCATAAAAAAATTGTGAATCATTCAGGTTAGTAATTTCACACGGATTAATTTAAAGTTGACGTCAGGCCAAAGGATAGAGAGAGGATTCGGATTTAATAACGAAAGAGGATAAATATGAAAAAAACAAGGCTTTATAAGAATCATAAGGATATGGGAGCAAAAATGGTCGAGTTTTTCGGTTGGGAAATGCCTGTGGAGTATTCAGGCATTCGAGAGGAACACCTTGCTGTAAGAAAGCAGGCTGGTCTGTTCGATGTGAGCCATATGGGAGAGATCCTTGTTTCCGGCCATCAAGCCCTTGATTTTGTTCAATTTTTGACTCCGAACGATGCCTCCCGGCTGGATCTTCAAAAAGCGCAGTATTCAGCACTGACAACACCGGAAGGGACTTTTGTGGATGATATGCTTGTCTATAAAATTGATGATAGGGAGTATCTGCTGGTTGTCAATGCAGCCAATACGGATAAAGACTTTGAGTGGGTCCTGAGCCACAAAAGCGGCTTTAATGTAGATGTACGGAATGTGAGCGATCAGTACACCCAGCTCGCTTTACAAGGGCCAAAGGCCATAGATATTCTGAAGTCCCTTACAGATATCGGACTGGAGGAAATGAAGCCGTTTCGAGTCAGACGTGGTCAAGTGTGCGGAGAGGAATCCATTGTTTCCCGAACCGGATATACGGGAGAGGACGGATTTGAAATTTATACCCTTTCCCCGAGACCGGAGAAAATATGGGAATCCATATTTGAGAAGGGAGAAAAATTCGGGGTAAAGCCTATTGGATTGGGTGCAAGGGATACTCTTCGCCTGGAAGCTTGTCTTATGCTCTATGGTAATGACATTGATGATACCACGACTGTTCTTGAGGCAGGCCTGGGATGGCTGATCAAATTCAAAAAGGGAGATTTTTTAGGAAGGGACCGTCTTCTCCGCCAGAAAGAGGAGGGAGTGAAGAGACAAATCGCAGGGTTTGAGATGAGGGGAAGAGGTATTGCCAGGCATGACTATCCGATTTTCATTGGAGAAGAAGAGGTTTCAAAAGTAACATCAGGCACTTTTTCTCCTTATTTCAAAAAAAGCATAGGTTTGACCTATCTTCCCGTTCAATATTTGGAACCAGGGACTAAGATCGCCGTTGGAATCAGGGATAAGAAGGTGGATGCTGAAATAGTCACTATTCCCTTTTATTCAAAAAAACAGGAATAACCTGGATGATGAATTAGTCGAGGCTAAGGAGAGCTTAATGAAATTCAGGTGTGGACGTGGCGACATGGAAGATGTTATTGCGAACGACCGTCAGGGAGTGCGGCAATCTCATTGTGAAACGAAGTATCATGAGATCACCACGTCGCTTCGCTCGATGACAGAAGGGAGCACAGGCCATATCTGAATTTCATATCGGTTTGCCTTAATGATAAAAAACAGGTTTTACGTTAAACTTTAGGCGATTTGAGTTATAATACAAAATATGTGACCATTATTTTTTAGTTATAAAAGGAGGTTATAATGTATCCGGAAGAGTTTCATTACACAAAAGACCATGAATGGGTAAAGACAGAAGGAGACGAGGCAACAATAGGGATTACTGATTTTGCCCAGAGCCAGCTGGGTGATGTCGTATTTGTTGAACTTCCTGATGTCGGAGAAGAACTGAAGTCTCATCAAACTCTAGGTGTGGTGGAATCCGTAAAAGCGGTCTCTGATATTTATTCTCCCATATCCGGCGAAGTGTCAGAGGTGAATGAGGGATTGAATGATAATCCTGAGATTCTGAACCAGGATCCTCATACAAAAGGCTGGATCATAAAACTTAAAGTCAAGAACCCATCAGAACTGGATAAACTTATGTCTGCTTCCGAATATGAAAAGTATTTGGAAGGGCTCAAAGATGAGGAATAAATTCTAAAGAAAGAAAAAAAAATGAGTTATATTGCTTTAAGTGAGAAAGACAAAAAAGAGATGCTCAAAGCCATTGGAGCGTCTTCTCCAAAGAAGCTCTTTGACTGCATTCCGGATGATATAAAGCTGAAACGGGATTTGAAGATTCCGCCAGCAAGGTCAGAACCGGAAATATTGGAATATTTTAATGAATGTGCCCGGAAAAACAGAAACCATGAATACCTATCCTTTCAGGGAGCCGGAGCTTACCAGCATTTTATTCCTGCGGCTGTGGACTATTTGAGCAGCAGGGGCGAGTTTGTCAGCCCTTATACTCCTTATCAGGCGGAAGTCAGCCAGGGTACTCTGCAGTTAATTTTTGAATTTCAGACGTTGATATGTCAATTAACAGGAATGGACATTGCCAATGCCTCCCTTTATGACGGAGCTTCAGGTGCGGCTGAAGCCGTATTGATGGCGATGCGCATCAATCGAAAGTCAAAGGTACTGCTTCCAAAAACGGTCCATCCTCATTACAGGCAGGTCATCCAAACGTATACCAGGAATCTTGGTATGGACGTCCTGGAGATCGGTTATGATTCTGCCGGAAGGATTGATACGGCTGAACTTGAAAAAAATATAGATAACGATACTTCCGCAGTGGTGTGTCAGTCTCCAAATTTTTTCGGGGTTATTGAAGATTTAGATAAGATTTCAGCTTATGCCCATGAAAATAAAGCTTTGTCCATAGCGGTATCTGCAGAAGCCAGCTCTTTTGGTCTGATTAAGGCTCCGGGTGAGATGGGAGCGGATATTGCTACAGGAGAAGCCCAGTCCTTTGGGATTCCTTTGAGTTTCGGCGGCCCTTATCTGGGGTTTATGGCCTGCAACAATGAATTTTTAAGGCAGTTTCCAGGCCGGATTTCAGGAGAGACACAAGATATCGATGGAAACCGGGGATTTGTGCTGACATTATCCACCAGGGAACAGCATATAAGAAGGGAAAGAGCTACGTCTAATATTTGTACGAATCAAGCGCTGTGCGCCCTCAGGGCAACCATATTCCTGGAACTGCTTGGAGAGAAGGGATTAGGGGAGTGGGCGCGGCAGAATATACAGAAAGCCAATTATGCTTATGACCTTTTTAAAGGCATCCGTGGAGTCAGTGCTGCGTTTTCCGGAGAGGTATACAATGAATTCGTTATTAAGACAGAGAAAAAGTGGAAGGAAGTCGAAAACGAATTGATGAGAAAAAATATCATTCCGGGAGTTTCTCTCGAGAAGTTTTATCCTGAGCTCGATAACTGCGGTCTGGTATGCGTGACCGAAGTGAGTCAGAAAAGAGGTATAGATCGATTTGCAGAGATTTTGACAGATATTTTGGCAACCTGATAAATGGAGAAGAAAGGAATTTAAGATGATCCGTGAACGGTTGATATTTGAGATAAGCGATAAAGGTAAAAAGGGATTTTGTTTTCCAAAACTGGATGTTCCTGAAAAAAAGAGCCTCAATGAGAAAATCCCGATAAGGAGCAGCATAAAGGATTTTCCCCAGGTATCGGAAGTGGAAGTGGTCAGACATTTTACCCGGCTTTCTCAGACTAATTATTGTATTGACAAGGGGATATATCCATTGGGTTCCTGTACTATGAAGTATAACCCTAAGATCAATGAGAAGATTGCTCAAATAGAAAATTTCATAACAGCCCACCCCTGTTCAGACCCGGAGATTTCCCAGGGCGGTCTGCAGGTTCTCAAGACTTTGGAAGACGTGCTGATAGAGGTCACTGGAATGGATGCCTTTACTTTTCAACCCGCTGCCGGAGCTCAAGGGGAACTGGTGGGGATGATGCTGATCAGAGCTTGCCTGGAGGAAAGGGGAGATCCGAGGAAATTCGTTCTTATTCCGGATTCAGCCCACGGCACAAATCCTTCAAGCGCCCATATATGCGGTTATAAAGTCAAGGAAATAAAGTCCAATGATTCCGGTACCATAGATCTGGATGACCTTTCAAAAAACATGGATAAAGATGCAGCAGCCGTTATGATCACAAATCCAAACACATTGGGAATTTTTGAAAACCAGATAAAGCAGGTCTCTGAGATAATCCACTCCAAAGGAGGGCTTGTGTATATGGATGGAGCGAATATGAACGCTCTGATGGGTATCTGCCGGCCAGGTGATATGGGCGTGGATGTGATTCATTTAAATCTGCATAAAACTTTTTCAACCCCTCACGGAGGCGGAGGCCCGGGAGCCGGACCTGTTGGGGTCGGCAGTATTTTAGAACCTTACCTTCCCTTGCCCAGAGTTTTAAAAAAGGACGGGCAGTACTTTATTGACGAGAATTACCCAAAGAGCATCGGTCGCATCCACAGTTTTTACGGAAATTTTTTGGTAGCTGTAAAAGCACTGGCTTATATTTTATCTCTGGGGCCGGAAGGGCTGAGAGAGGTATCAGAAACCGCGGTTTTAAACTCTAATTATATTAGGAAAAGCCTGGAAAAAGAATATCACTTGAAATACAAAGCACCGACTCTGCATGAATGTGTTTTTTCAGATAAGCATCAAAAACAATACGGCATATCGAATATTGATATAGCCAAACGGCTTATTGATTTGGGAGTCCATCCTCCGACCATGTCCTTTCCATTGATCGTGCATGGGGCTTTGATGACAGAGCCCACAGAAACGGAGAGCAAGGCTGACCTGGATTCCTTCATTGAGGCCATGAAGCAGATCGCAGAGGAGGCCCGAGAGAATCCCGATATATTGAAATCAGCCCCTCATGATTCTTATGTCCGCCGTCTGGATGAGACCACTGCAGCAAGAAATCCGAAGCTGAGATGGAAGCCCTAAGAGAAAGAAACCCATGAGCATTCAAAATCTAATCATGAAGCTTCAGGAATTTTGGGCTAGCCAGGGCTGTTATCTTGCACAGCCCTATGATGTGGAGGTCGGAGCTGGAACCATGACTCCGGACACGTTCTTCAGAGTGATTGACAAAAAGTCCTGGAAGGTGGCGTATGTCCAGCCATCCAGGAGACCCACAGACGGAAGATTCGGGGAGAATCCTCATAGAGTGCAGAAGCATTTTCAGTTTCAGGTTATCATGAAGCCGTCTCCGTCAGATATTCAGGAGAAATATTTGGAAAGTCTGAAATTTTTAGGAATCAAGTTGGAGGAACATGACATCAGATTTGACGAAGACAATTGGGAGTCACCGACCATAGGAGCATGGGGAGTCGGATGGCAGGTGCTGCTGGATGGGCTTGAGATCACTCAGTTCACTTACTTCCAGCAGGCTGGAGGTCAGGAGGTATTCCCGGTTCCTGTGGAGATAACCTATGGGCTTGAGAGGTTGGAAATGTTTCTGGAAGGGGTCGATAATATATATGATTTGAAGTGGTCCGAAGATGTGACATACAGGGACCTGAGACTTCTGGAAGAAAAGGAATTTTCAGAGTACAATTTTAACCAGGCTGATATCAATGCGCTGCACACCTCCTTTTCAATGAATGTTCGGGAAGCAAGGAGATTGATAAGAAAAGGCCTCCTTTTTCCCGCCTATGATATATGTTTGAAATGTTCGCATATATTCAATCTTCTTGATTCTCGCGGCGCCATCAGTGTAACAGAAAGAGTCAAGATTATTTCCCAGATCAGGGCCCTGGTTATAAAAATAACTGAAAAATACACAGCTGGAAAGGAGTCTTAGCTCGTATGGAACTTTTACTGGAGATCAATACAGAAGAGATGCCAGCTCTTCATGTGAAAACAGCTTTGGATCAGTTGAAACAAGGGCTTTACAGCAAGCTTGTAGATGTCCATTTGGTTGACAAGACGAACGAACCTGGAGATATTCAGACTTTTGGGACATGCAGAAGGCTGGTTTTGTACGGGGAGATCGTATCGAAGCAGCAGCCTAAACAAAAAATCGTCATAGGGCCTCCCAAAAAAGCCGCATTTGATGAGAACAGCAATCCTACCGCTGCAGCTAAGGGATTTGCAAAGTCAAACAATGTTGAAGTAAGTGACTTGGAGGTCATAAAAAATGAAAAGGGTGAGTATGTCGGAGTCAAAAAATCAATCAAAGGAAAAGAGGCTGTAGAACTGCTGAAATCTATCCTTCCGGAACTGATTGAGGAACTTTCTTTTCCTAAGATGATGAGATGGGGGCAGAGCTCTCTGCGTTTTTCCAGGCCGATAAAAAATATTCTTTGTTTGGGGAACGGAGAAGCTATCCCTTTTAAAGTCGGAGATATTCTGGCAACTCATTACACATACGGCCATAAGCTGTTTTTCCCGGAAAGAATCAAGGTCAGCTCATTCAAGGATTATTTGTCCAAACTCAAACAAAAAAGGGTCATTATAGATGCAGGGGAAAGAAAACAAAGGATTGAAGAACAGATAAAGGAAAAGCTCGCCCCTCTGGATGCCCGCATTTATCCTGATAAAGAGCTCCTGGATAAGGTCACTTATGACGTGGAATATCCCTTTGTTTTTACCGGAGAATTTCCGGAGGATTATCTGAAATTACCCATTGAGATCCTGAGCACCGCCATGAAGGTGGGGCAGAACCTGTTTTCAGTAGTGGATAAAAGCAGCAAACAACTCTCTATGTTCGTAGGTGTATCTGACGGAAGCCCCGATAAATACCGGCTGGTAAAAAAGGGAAACGAAAGAGTGCTGAAAGCAAGACTTGAAGACGCCCGTTTTTTCTGGAAACATGACTTAGAAGAACCCCTGATAGAAAAAAAATCTCTCCTCAGCAGGATCCTTTATCAGGAAAAATTGGGAAATTATAAGGAGAAGACGTCAAGGATCAGACAGGTCGCACAATATCTTTCGAAAAAAACCGGTGTTAAGGGTGAAAAACACCTCCTGCAGTCTGCGGAGCTGTGTAAAGTAGATCTGATAACAGAAATGGTCAGAGAGTTTCCTTCTCTTCAAGGAAAAACCGGCGGGCTTTATGCGAAAGAGCAGGGCTACCCGGAAAAGGTCTGGAAAGCGGTTTATGAACACTACCAGCCTGCCAGCCGGGACGATCCAACTCCTTCCACTGTGAACGGTGCTGTTCTCTCCGTTGCCGATAAGATCGATTCCATAGTAGGCGCATTCGGGATCGGGATAGAGGTTTCAGGGTCCAAAGATCCTTTTGGATTGAGAAGAAATGCACAGGGCATCTGCAGGACTATTCTTGATCAAAAAATAAGCCTCTCCTTATCACATCTGATTCAAAAAACCATCTCCGAGTACAAAAATCTCATGGATGTACCTGAGGAAGAGGTCATAAAACACAGTGAGGCCTTTTTTAAGGACCGCCTCAACCATCTTTTTGAGAAACAGGGTTACCGGTATGATCTGGTTAATGCAGCCCTGGGAGCAGGATTTGATAATATATACTATTCTTACCTCAGACTGAAAGCCCTGGATGCGATCAAGGACAGACCTGAGTTCAATTCATTGATCATTGTTGTCAAGAGAGTGAACAATATACTCAGAGGACAGCCAAAAAGGAAAATGAATCCGGAACTTTTTATCGAAAAAGAGGAAATAAAACTGTACACGGATTATTCCACGCTGAAAGAAAAAATAATGCCTTTGATCTCAACAGGGGATTTCCGTAAAGCCCAGAGTTTTATCCTTGAGGTCAGATCAACCATAGACAGCTTTTTCGATCATGTTCTGGTGATGGCTGATGACCCGAAACAGAGAAAAAACAGGCTGGCGCTTCTCCGGGCAGTCAGCCGTTTGTTTTCAAAAGTGGCGGACTATTCCCAAGTCGTCGTGGATATGGATAATTTATAAAAGATGCCGATACATTATTCAGTATTAGAGTTGCTTTTCGCAAGTATTGTTGTTTGCTTTTTAAACCTTATATCAGAGTTGAATCATAGAAAATATGTTTTATCTTATTATCGGCATCTTTTACCTGGCAGGCGAGCCGCTATCACCGTATCTTCTTTGTTACAGGGCATTTGCAGTGAAGAACCACGGCTTCATGCCCTGTGCCTCGCACCTACGGCCATTTCGACTCGTAAATCACCATATCGTGGATATGGATAATTTATAAAAGATGCCGATACATTATTCATTTAAATTATCATACCGTGGATATGGATAATTTATAAAGGTTTGACTTTTAGAGAAGATGTGTTGTAAATTTAGGAAGATTAACAAGAAAATGATTAATGGGAATTCACGAAGGAGTCTTTTATGGAAAAAAAGGGAATTGAAAGAAGGGCCTGCATTCGATTTGAGATTCCAGGCGCTACGGTTAACTATAAGACCTTCCGTATTTCTCCGAAATTAAAAAGAACGTATGGCGAGGAATTCTGCCCTGTGCTCGACGTGAGCCGGGGAGGACTCCGGTTTGTCTGCCAGAATAAACTTGAGATAAATGTAAGAATTAAAATGAAAGTATCCGTGCCTGGGGAGAGAATCCCTCTGGAGATTCTGGGAAAGGTCAGATGGTCTGCGCCCAACCCGGGAAAAAGCTATAAATACCAGACCGGTGTTCAGTTCAATCCCTACGGTGAGAAAAAGAAACAAAACTACCCTGGAAACCTCGTTAAAATAATCGCCTTGGAGCAAAAGTTTGCTGAAGAAGGAGCAGGCTCTGAAGACAATGGAAGAGGCGGGGATTTTGAAGTAGACGGATAGATCTATCCTTTCTCTTTACGATTAACCCTTTTAAATTTGAAACGGTTCAGGAGTTTTATTTATCTGAGTGTGCCTTCATAGTGAGCTGTAAACTGCCGTTTCCGTACGTCTTCAGGAGTATATGAGGGGAGAAGGATAGGAGAGATCCGTTCGGTCTTTATTCCGGCTTTTGAAAGCTCTTTTTCATAGTCAGTCAGGTGTTTCAGTGTTGGTTTTCCGGGTTTCACGGATTTTGAGTATTCGGCGGCGTTTCTTCCGGCTCTTCTTCCGAACACATTGTAGTCCAATACAGAGTTTCCCATGAGACGATTTCGTCCGTGGACACCACCGGAAGCTTCTCCCGCTACATAGAGCCCAGGCAGGCTCGATTCACTCTTTTCATTGATTTCAATGCCGCCGTTTTGATAATGGAGTGAGGGATAGACCAGCATAGGCTCTTTGGTGATGTCTATGTTGTAATGAATGAACTGGCGGTGCATGGCAGGGAAGTTTTTGTTGATGTACCCTTCACCCTGGAGCATTTCAATGAGTGGGGAATCCAGCCAAATTCCAACCCTTCCTTGAGGAGTTTTAATGCCTTTCTTCTTTTCCGAGCATTCTCTGATAAAGGCAGAACTTTCCACATCTCTGGGTTCTCGGGGGAACACAAAAAGCTCTCCGTCTTTATTGACAGGCTGGCCTCCGGCACCTCTTATTTTCTCAGTGATAAGAAATCCTGCGATTTGTTCGGGGAAAGCAGCTCCTGTGGGATGATACTGGACAGAATCCATGAACAGCAGCTTGGCACCGGCCCTGTAGGCCATGACAAGCCCGTCTGCCGTGGCTCCGTAATGATTGGTTGTGTCAAATCCTCTGATGTGCAGCCTGCCGTATCCGCCTGTAGCGATGATCGTGGCTTTGGCTTTGACAGTAAAGTACTCTTCGGTTTCAAGATTATAGAGAACACTGCCAATGCAGCGTCCTTTATCATCCAGGATAAGCTCAATAGTAGGCATGAATTCGAGAATTTCGATTTTGTCGGGATGATTTCTCACTTCATCCATGAGAGTCCGCATGATGATAGCGCCTGTATAATCCCTGCAGGAGAGCATCCGTTTTCTGGAAGTCCCCCCTCCGTGAAGAACCTGGAGAGCCCCGTCATCATCTTTATCCCAGCAAACACCCAGTTCTTCAAGCCACTTCGCCACTTCAGGTCCGTCTTTTGTCAGAGCTTCTATGAGTTTTGGTTTGTTGTCAAAATGACCTCCGCCTAACGCATCCATATAATGCCGTGTGGGGGGATCTTTTTCTTTAACCGCAGCCTGCATACCTCCTTGGGACATCATGGAGTTGGCATCGCCAAGTCTGAGTTTTGTTGATATGATGACATTGGCTCCGTTCTGCATGGCCGTAATAGCAGCCGCACACCCGCCGCCTCCTCCTCCAATGACCAGTACATCTGTTTCATAATCTGGTTTGGATAGATTAAAGTATTCGGGTTTAATCCGTGTGTGAGATTCAAGCAGATTTGATATCTCCGCGGTTATTGTTTCCCCTTTGTTAGGCCTATGTGTATTTTGCGGCGCGCATCTTTTTTATAATCGGGATGGAAGTTATTTAAAACTTCTTCTCTTTCTTTCTCGGACATCGGGGGGAAGATAGGTTTTCCTGATTTGGCAAGTTCAAACCGTTTGTTACGTGTTTTAATGACTTTATTGAGCGATTCTCTCATATATTCTGGATACATATGAAACTCCTCATTTTGGAAATGGTTGTAGATTCATTTTTCATTATTCTGAATCTAAACTGAAATATTTCTTTTTTAAATCTTCTATATCTGATGTCATGAGTTCTTTATACTCAGCATCGAATTTTTTATCTTTTATTTCTTTACGCCTCTTCTTAAGGTCTTTGCTTTCCTTTGAGAGGTATTTACCATAAAGCCTCTTGCAGAGCATACCCACATTGTATTGAACGATCTCTGCAGGGCATCTTATGGCGCAGAGACCGCAGCAGAGGCAGTCAAAAGAAAGGTCCATAACCGCTTCTATATCGCCTCTTTTTGCTGCCTGGATGTAATCCATGACTTCAAGGTCTTGAGGACAGGCCTTGGTGCAGGTGTTGCAGGCTACACAGCGGAAGACTTCTGGGTAGAGTTTTTGGATGATATTGACATCTGGTTTGATTTTATTGAGGTTGTAGATGGCTTTTTCCGCAGGGATCGCAGGCAGTTGAGCCAGCCACATGCCCTCTTCAACAATGGTTGTGCATGCAAGTCCTGTGTATATTTTGTAGTCTCCGGGAAGACGGTAAACAGTGGCACAGGCTCCGCAAAAGCCTTCGCGGCAGCCAGCACCCCTTTTAATCTGATATCCCGCGTATTCAATAGCGCCCATTATAGTGGCTTCCGCAGGAACATCATGGGCTTTTCCCATAATGTAAACAGTTACAAATCCTGGCTTTTTCTTTTTTCTTTTTGCTTGTTGTTTGGCTTCCATTATTTTTTCCTCCCTAATACCATTGTTATGAGACTCCGCTTTTATATTCTCTTTTCTTCAAGCAGCTTTAAAGGTCCAAGGGTTCTTATTTCTTCAGTAAAATGATTTATTACAGAAACGAATTTTTTTCCTTCGGCTGCGGAAACCCATTCCAAACAGAGTCTTTCTGGTTCTATGCCAAAATCTCTTAAAAGCTTTTTTAATAATTTGGCCCTTCTTAAGGTCTTGTAATTGCCGTCTATGTAATGGCAGTCGCCCGGGTGGCATCCTCCGATAAAAACTCCGTCCGCTCCTTTTTTGAAAGCCCAGAGTATATGCTGTGGATCCACACGGGACGAGCACATAACCCGGATTATTATGCTGTTTGGCAGATATTCCATTCGAGAGGTCCCCGCCAGGTCAGCGCCGGCAGACGTACACCAATTGCAGGCGAAACTAACGATTTTTGGTTCAAACTTGTCCATTCTGTTTAAATTAGTCTCCTTTTAAAATGATATCTACCATAGAATAGATTTGATCGTCTGTGAAATTTTTTTGTTGGGCCGCACCGGATGGACATGCGACAATACAGGAGCCACATCCTTCGCACAGGACTTCATTGACAGAAACGATCCCTTTTTCTTTATCGAAAACCCTGGCTTCGTAAGGACAAATAGGAATACAGAGCTTGCATCCGCTGCACATTTCTTCATCTACAGCTGCAACGATCGGCTCCTGATGGAGTTCATCCGAGGAAAACATGGCTTGGACTTTACTTGCCGCACCGCTTGCCTGGGCCACGGCTTCCGGAATATCTTTGGGTGCTTGCCCTGCTCCGGCAAGAAACAGTCCTCCGGTGACGCTTTCCACAGGCCTCAGTTTTGGGTGAGCTTCTGCAAGAAAGCCATCTTTATCCAAAGCGATTTTTAACTTTTTTGCCAGTTCGTTCGATTGGTTGGAAGGGACCATTGCCATGGCCAGCACCACCATGTCGGCGTTGATCTCGATTTCTTTCCCTGTTAATGTGTCCACTCCCCAGACAGTTACTTTTCCATTGTTTTGGAACACTTTTGATACTTTTCCTCTCAAATACATGACCCCTTCTTCTTCGACTGCTCTCTGTACGAATTCTTCGTAATTTTTCCCGCCTGATCTTATGTCTATGTAAAAAACATAAGCCTGGCCATCTGGAACATGTTCTTTATAAAGCATGGCATGTTTGGCTGTGTACATGCAGCAGATTTTTGAACAGTACGGTTTGTGCAGTTCTGGGTCTCTGGAACCGCAGCACTGGATAAAGACCACTTCTTTGGGGGCTTTGTGGTCAGATGGCCTAATGATCTTCCCTGAAGTAGGCCCTGAGGCAGATAAAAGTCTTTCAAATTGAAGCCCGTTTAAGACATCAGGAATTTTTCCATACCCATATTCTGCGATTTTATCCATGCCGTATAAGTCATATCCTGTTGCCACGACAATAGCTCCGACTTCTTCTTCCACAATTTCGGGTTTCATGTCAAAGTCAATGGCATTTGGCTCACAAACGTCCGCACATTTGCCGCAGGCAATAGGAACGAGCCCGGGACAGCTATCTATGTCCAGGGTGAAGGAAGCCGGTATTGCCTGAGGAAAGGGGATATATATGGCTTTTCTTCCGGTTAATCCTTCGTCGAATTCGTTAGGAACGACCACAGGACATACTTTCATGCATTCATCACAGAGGGTGCACACATCCGGGTCAACATAGGTTGGTTTCTTTAAAATTTTGACTTTAAAATTACCGACATACCCGGAGATCTCTTGGATTTCACTGTAGGTCATAAGCTTTATTTTCGGATGCTTTGAGACTTCGACCATTTTAGGCGTCATAATGCATTGTGAGCAGTCAAGAGTAGGGAACGTTTCGGATAATTGGATCATATGACCGCCTATGGAAGGTGACCTTTCCACTAGAATCACTTCGTGCCCTCCGTTTGCTATATCAAGGGCTGACTGAATACCTGAGATACCTCCGCCTATAACCATAGCTCTTTTGGTGACGGGGACAGATATGGGTTCCAGAGATTCGTTTCTCAGTACTTTCTCTACAATACTTTTTACGATTTTTGTGGCTTTTTTTGTGGCTTTTTCTGTGTCTTTGTGAACCCAGCTGCACTGCTCTCTTATGTTTGCGATCTCACACTGGTAGGGATTAAGGCCTGTGGATTGGGTCACGTTTCGAAAGGTAGACTCATGCAGACTCGGGGAGCAGCAGGCCACCACAACACTATCAAGCTTGTGTTCTTTTATGGCATTTTCAATCAGTTTTTGTCCCGGATCCGAACACATATAGACATAGTCTTCGGCATGGGCGACACCTTGATGTTTAGATAGTTCTTTAGCGACGTTTTTGACGTCTACAGTACCAGCTATGTTTATGCCGCAATGGCATACAAAAACTCCTGTCCGTTTTTTCATTGCATTACCTTATTAATATTCATTTGTTTTTATGATTGTTCTGTAAATCTTTGTCAAAGCCCTTTCCGTTGATTTCATATCTGCTTTGCTACTGAGTTTTTTCTTTGAGAACCTCTAAACCGTAGTCATATCCTTTATCAAAGGCTCTTTTATTGAGATCAAGAAATCTGTCCGGCACAAGGCCCGGGAGCGCTTTTTTCATGACGTCCGGTGTGGTGATTTTGGTGATAGCTGTAAAAAAACCCATCATGACCAGGTTGCCAATGATGCGGTTTCCCAGTTCTTCAGCAAATCTGGTGGCAGGAATAGAATAATGAGTTATGTTTTTTCTTTTTATTTTGGGAGAAACCAAGTCTGTGTCAGTGATGAGCAGACCATTATCTCTGAGGTCAGATTGATATTTTTCATAGGCTTCCTGAGACATGGAAACCAATATTTCAGGTTTTGTGATGTAAGGATAGAGGACTCTCTCATCAGAAACAATGAGCTGAGAACTGCAGGCACCCCCTCGGGCTTCTGGTCCAAAGCTCTGATTCATGGTGGCAAATTTACCCCCATAAATTGAAAGAGCTTTTCCTCCTATTAGAGCGCATCTTATGATTCCTTGGCCTCCGTAACCAGAAAATCTTATCTCGGTCATTTTTCTTCTCCATATGGTTGGTATTTATCTCCAAGCACTTTAGAAAGGTGTTTGTTCATTGCTTCAAGAAAGGTTGGTTTTTCTTCATCTGCAAATTTGCCGACTATAAGCTTTCCCTGATAGGTAATAGTGAGGTCTTTTGTATCTGCGTTATGCTGGATTTCGGAATTGTCATAGTAATATTTAAGCAGGTTAAGGCCGTCCCCAAGCCGGTTTCTTCTTGCATAAAGAGTGGTGCAGGGGGTGATGACTTCAATGAAAGAAAAACCTCTTCGGTTCAAAGCTTCTTGAATGGATTTGGTAACTCTTCTTAAGTGAAGAGCTGTCCATCGGGCAATATAAGTCCCTCCGGCGGCGGCCACAAGATGGGGAAGGTTAAACGGGTATTCAAAATTCCCGAACGGAGCTGTGGACGCATTGGCGTCTATAGGAGTGGTGGCAGCTACCTGACCTCCGGTCATGGCATAATTAAAATTATTAACACATATAACAACCATATCCATATTGCGTCTAGCGGCATGGATGAGATGATTTCCTCCTATTCCAGCTATGTCGCCGTCTCCGCTGAATACTACGACTTTAGTTTTTGGATTCGCCAGTTTAAGTCCTGTGGCAAAAGGGATGGCTCTTCCGTGTGTGGTGTGGAAAGAATCTAATTTTATATATCCGGCCACTCTCCCTGTGCATCCGATTCCTGATACCACTACTAAATTATCTAAATCAGTCTCTTCTTTCCTTAAAGCTTCGGCAAAGGAAGTGACCACTGTTCCGATGCCACAGCCTGGGCACCAGATGTGGGGCATCCTGTCCATCCGCAGTATTTTTTCGACTGGATTTTGTAGGGGCTGCTTTTTTGTCATTTTACGGCCTCCTTGATGGCTTTAAAGATGTCATCTGGGTTATGGACCCATCCTCCTAAGTGAGGAACATTCACAACTTTGCACTTGTTTCTGGAGCATCTGTCTACTTCTAAAAAAACCTGTCCGGCATTGATCTCGGGAACGACTATGGCTTTCACTTTTTTGGCAATTTCTTCTATTTTCTTTTCTGGGAAAGGCCATACGGTTACCAAACGAAGGGTTCCGGTTTTGATCCCTGCTTTTCTGGCCTCTTGGACAGCTTTTGTTGCAACTCTATATGTTATGCCATATGAGAGAACCACAACTTCAGCACCATCAATTTGTTCCTCTTCGATTTGGATGATCTTGTCAGCATTTTTATTGATTTTATCTATGAGATGCTGCACATTTTTTTGCTGACATTCCGCATTAAGCAGGGGATACCCTCTCTCATCATGAGTCAATCCCGTAGTATGGAACCGGTATCCTTGACCGGTTTTGACCATGAATGGGACGCCATCAGATTCACACTTGTAAGGAAGATACTTGTCTTTGGGCCCTTCGTACCATTTTCTTTCCACAATATCGATTTCCTCTGCCGGAGGAATAACCACCTTTTCATGCATATGACCGACACATTCGTCTGTCATCACAAAAACCGGAACTCTGTATAATTCAGATAGATTGAATGCTTTGATAGTCATATCAAAACATTCCTGGGGCGAATCAGGGGACAGGGCAATGATTTCATAATCTCCGTGAGAGCCCCATCTGGCCTGCATCATATCCTGCTGACTGGTTAGTGTTGGAAGGCCTGTAGAGGGTCCTCCTCTTTGGACATTAGCAATGACCAAAGGGGTTTCCAACATGCAGGCTAATCCAATGTTTTCCTGCATTAGGGAAAAACCAGGACCGGAAGTCACTGTCATAGCTTTAAGCCCTCCCCAGGAAGCTCCGATTAAAGATGCGATTGAGCCCAGTTCATCTTCCATTTGAATAAAGACTCCTCCGACTACAGGAATTCTTTCGGCAAATCTTTCGGCTGTTTCTGTGGACGGTGTGATGGGATATCCGCCAAAAAAACGGCATCCTGCGGCAAGAGCTCCTTCAGCTAAAGCGTAGTCTCCATCCATAAAGTGAGACCCGGTTAACACACCTTTAGGATCTGCTTTCGACTTTTTCACCTTCATCCTCCTTTTTCTTTATGGTCACAAAGATGGCAAATTCAGGACATATTGTCTCACAAAGCTGGCAGTAACAACAGTTATCTCCGTTTTTAATATAAGGCGGATGATATCCTTTCTCATTAAATTCATCCGATAATTCAAGCACATCTCGCGGACAATACTCCACGCAAAACCCACATCCTTTGCATCTTTCTTTTTCAATGTGGATTTCGCCCTTGGTTGCTTTTAAATCGCCAAAATAACTCATTTGTACCTCAGATTAATCCCTTTTCCTTTAATAAGGGTTTGGGATCTATATAATGGAGATTAAACTTCATACTCTCTTCATCACAGTCCAGGGCCAGCGCCATAAGCTGTGAGAAATAAAGTATAGGTATGTTTTTAAATTCAGGAAATTTCTTTTGAGTTTCTTTCTGCCGGGCATCCAGATTAAAAAAACAAAGAGGACAGCTCACAGCGACGGCATCTGCTCCGTAATTCTTTGCAGAGGAAAGAATTTGATGGGTTCTATTCGCAATGATATCGGGCCTATCAACGGTTTCATAGGCTCCGCAGCATTCTGTTTTGAAGGGGAAGTCGATCGGGTTGCCACCCAGAGCTGAGACCAGTTCATCCATTACGATCGGGTTTTCCAGGTCGTCAAATCCGATCTCTTTGGGACGCACCAGATAGCAGCCGTAGTAACTGGCGATTTTCAAGTCTTTGAGCGGCTTTACAACTTTTTGTTTGATATTTTCGAAGGTGATATCATTTTTCAAAATTTCAAGAAGGTGGAGGACTTCAACATCACCTGTATATTTAATTTCTTCACGGTACATAAGGTCGTTTATGATATCCAAACTTTCCTGGTCTGCTTTTACGCGCTCATTCGCTCTCTTAATGGTGTTGTAACACATGGCACAAAGCGTCATCAATTTGTTTGAATTCTGTTCTTTTGTCCGGATTAGATTTCTTATGGGAGCTAGATGATGGATAAGGTCATCTGTGGTCATGGAAAAGACTGTCCCGCAGCAGTTCCACCGGTCGATTTCTTTGACTTCAACACCTAATTTTTTTAGAGAGCATAAAGCTGAATCCTCGAAATTTTTTGCTTGGTTTTTTAGTGTACATCCCGGAAAATAACTTAGTTTCATTATTTCTGTTCCTTATATAACTATTATCAATGTTTTTAAAAATAATAAAATATTGATTGCACCTGAATTATGATGTAAATTTTCTAAAACAGCTGATAAGAGCAATGGGGGGGACATTTTGCTTTTCAGAGTCTGAGAGTTTTTTAACTTCAACATGGTCGTTTCTTTTGCGCAGTACGATTTGTCGGATGGATTCTATAACTTCCGCAATATTTATCCCTTTCGGACAGCGCACGTTGCAGGTCATACAAGAAGCACAGATCCATATGGATTTTGAGTTTTTCAGCTCTTCCTCCATTCCAAGCTGGGCAAACCTGATTAGCTGATTAGGCGGGATATCCATTTGGTCTACATTAGGACAGCCTGCAGAACACTTGCCGCATTGATAGCAGGCAAGTAGATTTTGACCGCTTAATTCTTCCACTTTGGCAACAAAAGGGCTCCTGATTTTTTGGCGGGAAATGATTATCCTCATCGAATCTTCTTTCTTCCTTCCATCAAAAAAAAGTGCACATTTTATGAAAAATATTTTACCAAAATAAGACTCTACAGTGAAGCACAATTGGAAGATTGTGTCAAGAATTTATCAAAAAAACATTATGCTTTAAAAGAGAGCTTAAATTTTCCCCAAATGAGCCAAAGAAAGCAGAAAGAACCGGCCAGAAATAAGCAACGAAGAACTGGGGGAAGACCTGTCAAAGGAACAAGAATGGATGATATGGCGATGGCTCCCAAGAAAGAGCCCATTAAGTCAAGTCCGTATCCCAGTCCGTAATGGAGACCTTTTTTCAGGTAGAGCTGGTTTGATGCGATAAACATCTCTCCCCCCACACATCCGAGAAGAATAAGAAAGACAGGAAAAAACAGGGGCGGTGGCGAATGCTTTATCAGCATAAGCAAGAGGAGCAAAAGAAGAAGGGACTGGAATTGAATAAAAATCAAGTGTTTTAGACCAACGGTCTTCATTTTTGTGCCGAGATAGGCCCCCAGAGCCATCCCTGCCATGAAAGAGGCAAAGAGAAGAGATACGGTTTGATAGATATACCCGTAAAGAGTCTGGAAAGCGATGATGATAATGATTTCTGCAGCAATAGATGTAAGTCCTATAAGAGTCAGGGGAGCCAGGTAGAAAGAGGAATTATTCTTTCTGAGCCCAATGATGATCAAGACAGCGGCAAACACAATCAGAGGAAAATCCAGAATCCAGAAAGGACCTTTTTTGGAGAGGAACGAAAGGAGCTGGCTCTCTATCCCTTGAAAATGGGCGCTTCTGAGTACGGAAGTATAAAAATAACTGATAGGGAAAAGGTCTTTGTTCACCTGTTTTTTCCCGGACACGACTTTTTCTCTGAGAGACTGAACCCGCAGAGGAGATAAGCGGGCTTGCAGAAGATAAGGAGAGACATATGTGTTGTGGAGTTCAAGGTCTTTTATTTTTTTACTGAGTTTATTTGGATCAAGGTCATTGAGATGTGAGGAGGCAAGGAAGATGCTTGAAGGACCCGGCACGATTTTTACGTCATCGAACACTGATTGAAGAGTGAAATACAGACAGCTTAAGAAATCTTGAAGCTGGGGGCTTATATAATTTTCTGCCGAGGGGACTTGAAATGAAAAAACGCCATCAGGGTGGAGTTTTTTTTTGACGATTTGAAAAAATTCTTGAGTGTAAAACCGGTTGAGCTGTGCTGTTTCAGGAGGGGGAAGGTTTAAAATGATGACATGGTATGTTTTTTTTGTCTTTGATATAAAAACCCTGCCATCTTCATATAGAACATTGATCCGGGGGTGATTTCGGATAGTGTTTTCAAATTCAGGGAGAAAACGGGCAGATATTCGGATGACCTCAGGGTCCAGTTCCACATAATCAACATTTGTGTTGGGATATTTAAGGAGCTGGCTGAGGCTTCCGGACAGACCTCCTCCTATGAGTAAAACATTTCCTGTCCCGGATTTTTGAAGCATTGCGAAATGCACCGCTTCTTCGGCTGATGACAGATCAGGATAAGAGTATACTTTTGAGTGGTTGTTATATAGAGTGATTTGTTCCTGGATTTTTACGATTTGGAGTTTTCCATAGGGAGAATCTTGACTTGCCTCAAGGGAGAAAGGTTTCCAATAGAGTTCCTGCATGGGAAGGTCAAGGATCCAGAAAGCAGCCAGAGCCAGGACAGCCCCAATAAGAAATAAGGCTTGTTTCTTGTTTGAGAATACCAGATATATGACGGCAGCACAGACCATTCCTATCAAACTTGCGGCTTTCCAGTTAGAGAGATGGGGAACGAGAAAGAAATAAACGATAATTCCCCCTGAAGCTGAACCAATAGATTCAAAAAGATAGACTTTGGAGACCTTTCCGTTTAGAAATTTTGTATTGAAAACAAAAAGAACTCCCAAAGGAAAACACATAAAGAGAGAAATGAAGAGAGCTGAGGTGATCATGGGAAAAAGGCCTATAAGTTCACCTGGGCTCTCTTTGAATACAAACCGAATCATTCTGAGCCCTATAAAGCAGAGGGGAAAAACGAGTATAACCAGATAGTAAAGTCCGGAAAATTTAGTCCTGGAGAATTTAAAAAAGGAACCTGAAAGACTTCCGATTCCTGTCCATAAAAGCCAGGCACCCAGTATAATGCCAAATGTGATTTCATTGCCTGCGAATTGAACGGAAAATTCCCGAAGGATAAGCACTTGAAAAGAAAGAGCCATAAATCCAAGAATAAAAGAGGGGAGCAAGAGATATGTTTTGTGAAAAAAAATTGACTTTTTCATGCCTTGAACCCTCTTCACCCGGGAATGGATCAGCCGTTCAGTTTAGGACCAGAAACCGGGAATTTCCTGACCGCATAACGCACACCGCCCGTTTTTTATGTTTATTTTTTCTATAATATACCCCATTCGTTTTACGATGATTTCACCGCAGTGAGGGCAGTAAGTGTTTTCCGCTTCATGAGCCGGGATGTTGCCAATATAGACATAATTCAGCCCCTCCTCCAGAGCTGTATTTCTGAGGCTTTCCAGAGTCGATAGTGGAGTGGGAGGGAGATTTTTCATAAGATAGTAAGGATAAAACCTGGAAAAATGAAGAGGTACATCAGGACCTATCTCTTTCTTTATCCAGCGGCACATCTGACGTATTTCCGAAGTTGTATCGTTTAAAGTGGGGATGACAAGATAGACGATTTCCAGCCACACGTGGCTTTGTGAAGCAGCTACAATGGCATCCAGAACAGGTTGGAGCTTCCCTCTGACATATTTGGTATAGAAGTCTTGATTAAAGGCTTTAAGGTCAATCTTGACTCCGTCTACTACTTCCAGAAGGTCCTTAAAAGGTTCAGGATTGACATGAGCTCCGGTTATCACAACATTTTTGATCCCTTTTCTTCTGGCCTCCAGGGAGGTGTCATACATATACTCAAAGAATATCAAGGGTTCTGAATAAGTGTACGCTATGCTGGGGCAGTTGTTTTTTTCCGCTGTTTTGACAACGGATTCAGGAGGGAGGTCTATGTGGGTGATTTGTTCGGGTCTTACCTGAGAGATCTCCCAGTTCTGGCAGAATTTGCAGTTCACATTACATCCTGCGGTGGCTATAGAAAGGGCTGTGGTTTTTGGCAGAAAATGAAAAAGAGGTTTTTTTTCAATGGGATCTACATGAACAGCACAGGCTTTTCCATAAACCAGCGTGTAGTATGTTCCTCCCATATTTTCCCTGACTCCGCAGTAGCCTCTCTCCTTATCCCCCAGTTTGCAGAACCGAGGGCAGAGCTGGCATTCTATTTCTCTGTCAGGGAGCTTTGTATAATATCTGGCTTCAACTTTTGATAGGTTTGCTGTATCGGAAAAAGAAAAAAGGTCGGATGCAAAGGGGAGCAGACATTTTTTTGGAGTTAGGCCTGCAGCAGCTGAGAATTTAAGAAAATTTCGCCTTCTCATTAAATTTCCTCTCTTAGTATAGTGATGTTTGCCGGATTCACAGAGCCCAATCCTAACTTCTCCGCGGTTTTAATATAGAGAGGCTCTCTGTTTTCTTCCTTCAAAGAAGGAAGACCGTGTTTTTTTCTTAGCTCTTCAATGACCTGCCAGCCTACATAGTCAGCAGCCACAGGATCTGTGCTCATAATCAATCCTCCGTATTCTTCTGCCCACAGGGAGTGATAGGCTGGCCCTTTATGAAACTGCACTGTCAAGGCATCAAGGATGGTAAGCCTGTGTTTTTCCCGGATTGCAGGCGCGTCAAATAGATCAGCCACAAAAGGATTGCAGTTAAAGTCATGGTATTTATTAGGGTTGTGGATGGAGCCAAAGTAGTTTTTCATACCGGCTGTAATGCCGGCTAATCCATGGTCTTTAAGAATAGCCAGGCTGATTGATTGTGAGACGATATCAGATTGTATGGAAGAGAACAGGCTGCCTATGCTCCGGTGGACAGTAAGTTTTTTTTTATAACCTATGGTGTTTGAATCTGTTCCGAAAATCTTTATTCCATTCTGGTTCATATTCAGCCTGTAGTCAGCGTTCATGAGTTCACGGTTTGTTCTATCCCATATTAAGATGTTTTTTTCCTCTAAGCCCCCCTCTATAAGATAGTCTGCAAGCGAGAGAGATACTTTTGGCCGGGTAGAAAGGCTTCTTCCACCAATGGTGTTTATCTTTATCCCTGTTTTTTTGTCTGTGCTCAAAAGTGCTTTTATACTGGATTTGCTGTCTTTGAATCCGGTCAGCAGATGAAATCCTCTTGTATAGAGATTATTGAGTTTTTCTGAGTTTATGCCCTCTTTTGAATTGTATATATTTTTGGTTTGAATAATAATGACTTTGGCCATTCTCTTTCTTTAAAACTACAACGAATACTCCTGGATGTCAATTGACTCAAACGACTGTTTGTGCTTATATTAAAGACAAATAATGATAGCGGAGAGGATAACATGGATTTTAAGAAGAACCGTCCTGTTTCTTTATTAGCGACTTCCGTAGCGGTGTTTTTTCTTTTTATTAGTCCGGCCTATAGTGATGAGGTGGGATCTCTACAAGGCCTGCTTCCCGAATTAGAGTCCTGGACGCTTGTGGGCTCCCCACAGATTTATCAACCGGAGAATCTTTTTGAGTATATAAACGGGGCTGCGGAAAGTTATATCTCATATGGCTTCAAGGAACTCATTGTCGCTGAATACAAGATCAAAGATAAGGACTGCGATGTGATTTTAGAGATTTATGATATGGGGGATGACAAAAACTGTTTTGGGATTTACAGTTCAGAAAGATATCCTGATAGCCATTTTATTCCCATAGGGACGCAGGGGTATTTAGAACAGGGCACCTTGATTTTTTTGACAGGAAGATATTATGTCAAACTCGTGTCATTTGAATGCGGTGATGAGGCTGGTGATTATTTAAGGAATTTCTCGGAAGAGATATCAGACAAGGTCCCGGGAGAGCATCGATTTCCTGCTGAGATAGAGCTCTTTCCCGAACAGGGATTGGTGAAAAATTCGGAAAGATTTATTTTGAGTAATTTTTTAGGGTATGACTTCCTTCATTCTGGGTTTACAGCAGATTATCATTTAGGCGAGAATGAGTTCAGCTGTTTTCTTATTGTTGGGAAGGATGAGCCGGAAGCCAAACAAATGCTGGAGAAATATATGAATGCCAAGAAAGACCAGGAAGCAGAAGAGACTTCCTATGGATTCCATATAAAAGACCGTTATTATGGAAACATACTTTTAGCACGAAAAGGAAAATATGTTTTCGGTGTATTGGAAATCAAAGACTCTTTCAAGGATACTGGGCAAAAATACTTATCTGAAATGATAAGTAATGTAAAAGATTAATCAGAGCCTGCCTTGTTCTTTTCTTGATCTTCCTGAGAGATGGGGAATTATTTTATTTTTAAGGGGATAATGACTGAAGTATTCCGGCCTTTGCTTTTGGCTTTAAAGAGAGCGTCGTCGCTGGTTTTGATAAGTTTTTCACAGGATATGGAGGGGAGGTTTTCTGAACACGTGCCTCCTATGCTGATGGTTATTTTTAAAGGGCCTGCTTCCGTATCTATTTTTTTACTGCACACAGATGTTCTCAGTCTTTCAGCTACGCTTTTTATCTGCTTGTTTCCGCATCTTGGAAAAACAGCAATGAATTCATCTCCTCCGAAGCGCCCAATTTTGTCATATCTCCGCATTGAATTTTTGAGCCTGATGGCTACTTTTTTCAGGACCTGGTCACCGACAAGATGTCCGTGGGTGTCATTTATTTTTTTAAAAAAATCAATGTCGGCCATGATCAGCCCTGTTATTTCTCCGTATCTTCCTTCTCTTTCTGTCTCTTCACTCAGAAAGTCAATGATTTTGTTTCGGCTCCATAATTGAGTCAGGCTGTCCGTTGTCGCACGCTGGCGTTCTTTGTCTTGAGTAAGGATGATTCTTTCCGCATTTTTCAGCCTGATCCTCAGTTCCATAAAATCAAAAGGTTTTGTGATATAATCATCGGCTCCGGCTGATAATCCCTTTATGATTTCTTCCTGGCGGTCTTTTCCTGTTAATAATATAATGTAGACATATATCTCTTTTTCTTCCTTTGACAGGCGGCGTATTTTTTTACAGAGTTCGATTCCATCCATACCAGGCATTTCCCAATCCAGGATCGCAATGCGGAAAGACTTGTTTTCATTACTGTATACAGTACGGATATTGGATTGAAAGGCTTCCCAGGCCTGCTTGCCGTTATGTGTGACTGTAGATTTATATCCCCACTTGTTTAAGTAGCCTTCAAGAGCTCTGCTTGATATGATGTCGTCTTCAGCGATGAGAATTTTCATTTTTTATCATTTTAGTTTTTGTTGGAGCTCATTGTCAATAATCTTTTAGGGTGATATTTGCGCATGATAAACTCATCTAACCAGACTCAGTGATTTAGGGAAGTATGAAGACGGACTGGATTTGGATGCCAAATTTTACTATAATGTCTGTGTTTATAGGGGTTATTAATGGAAGATAATAAGGTTGCCACAGTGTCATTGGTCATCATTGTTGTTTTCATAATCGGTGTTGTTGTAAGGCTTGCAAAGCCTGTTCTCTTTCCTTTTTTCCTTGCCATTTTCCTGTCATTTATACTTTATCCGGCACTGGATTTTCTTACCAAAATTAAGATACCGAGAATCATCTCCATCATTTTTATTCTTCTTTTCACCTTTTTTATTCTCTATTTATTAGGGACTCTATTTTATTCAACAGGCAAAACATTTGCAGCGGAGTTTCCCAAATATGGGGAAAAGATGAACAGTATAGTGACGTCGATTTTCATAAAGCTCAATCTCCCTCAGTTAAAAATCGGCGCCATTGATTGGCTGGGGGAGTTTGACCTGAACAGGATAGGAAGGATCCTCAGCTCTTCTCTGGGACCGTTTTTCTCTTTTATGTCAAACCTGTTTCTGGTGCTGATATTTCTGGTTTTCATTTTGGCCGGAAGAGGAAGGGTCAAACTTAAAATTCAGAAATATCTTGATAAAAAAAGAGCAGAAAAAGCCAACACTATTATCAATAATATTGACAAACAGGTGCAGAAGTATCTTGTCATAAAAACAATCGTCAGTTTTTTCACAGGCTTGTTCGCGTTTATCGCGCTTCTATTTTTTGGGGTGGATTTTGCCATAATATTCGGATTTTTAACTATTCTTCTCAATTATATTCCGAACATAGGATCTTTTATTGCCACGGCTTTTCCTGTTATCATTGCCATATTCCAGTTCGAAACACTATGGCCTGCTTTTTGGATATTGGTTATCCTTACGGCTATCCAGCTCATAATGGCAAATGTTATTGAACCAAGACTCATGGGGCATGGGTTAGGGCTCAGCCCTTTGGTCGTGCTTTTTTTCCTTTTCTTCTGGGGCTGGCTGTGGGGTCTGCCTGGTATGATCCTGGCGGTGCCTATTGCAGCCATCATAAAGATCGTTTTCAACAATATTCCCGGAATGCAGTTTGTGGCTGCTTTCATGAGCAAAGACTAAGGGGCTCCATTCAGATATGGCTTGTGCTCGCTAAAGATTTTTAACGCCATTCCACGAGCTGTATTTTCGGCTGCTGCGCAACACCCCCCGT